>Ga0307380_10001021_pt1 | contig 42060 bp, 51 predicted proteins | sample UN3MG_FD_202239 | JGI IMG/M metagenome (GOLD analysis project Ga0307380, IMG submission 202239) | Soil microbial communities from Risofladan, Vaasa, Finland - UN-3 | ecosystem: Environmental > Terrestrial > Soil > Coastal area > Acid sulfate soil | place: Finland: Risofladan, Vaasa | collected...
AACCACTTTGATGATACTGCTGCCGATGTCCACTCCCAGCGTGTTTTCGCGTGCAAGCAAGCGGGAAAAAACCACCTGACTGCCTCCTTTATAGACCTATGATAACGTGGAAGATTCATGAGGGGGCGAACTGCCGATATCCCTTGCACATGTCATGCAAGGGACCAGGAGATCTACGGACAAAGCAGACCTGCCCCTCCATCTGCCGTTATTACTCTAATTATCGTCAGCCGGCCTGAAAGATAGAGGGTGATTTTTCAAAATCAAGGATAACTGCGAGGACGTTGCTGGGGATTAGTATATTACAGTGTCGCCGTAGTCTCGAGGGCGCAAGAATGGAACCGCCTTGCCATTCACTGTCGTTGTTCCAAGGACGCCTGTGATCACGGTGTAATCGTTATCATCAGGTGGGGACGGAAGTAAGGAAGCATCTACCCTGAGCCCTGTGTCTCCCGCGCCATACTGCAATCCCGATCCATCGTCAATGTGGAAGTAGTCAGTCCCCGATGAGCGCACTCTGCCCGTGACCGTGATGAGTAGGCCGGCGCTGATCAGCCCAGGATCTCCGTCCATACTTACGGCCCTGTTTGTCATGGCAAGCGGATCGAGGTTCAGTGTGCCGGTAAGTTTCCACACGACGGGATTGACGATCAGACGCTCGCCGGAATATGTAGACAGGTCGCCGGATACCTCCAGCAGCTCTCCCGGGGACACACCCGAGCCTGATACCTTCAGGCCTGCTGATCGGTCCGTCGCTTCCACATAATACTCAGATCCGAAGACCGCAGTGACGGCGACATTCGATATTTTGATGCAGCTTCCGTCCGGCGCCAGGCGGGCGAGACCCACGCTGGACACAGGTATGTAAGCCGGCTCTATCTTCACTGCATCGGCGATCACGACGTAGCCCGAAGGCGCATTGTTGGAGAGTCTCACGGATACTGTGTCACCGCTGTTGACCTCATACGTCCCCAGCAGGTTCCACTGTCCGCCGTCCGTCTGCTGGTTTACGATTACAGGATACTCCGCGCCTTGTACGAACACCGAATAACATGCCTGGATGGAGCGATTGCTGCCCTGAGGCCACCATGCGTACATGCGATACAAGTCGGTCCGCTGAACCTGCGTCAGCCAATCGGCATGGTACGTGCCTGTGGCGCTGGTACTTGCCCAGCGGTAGTCAACGTCATACCTGTCGCCGGAGCTGGTGCCGGTATTCCATGAACCCACAACGCTGAAACCGGGATCGGTGTTGTCTATGATGATCTCGTCGCTCAGCCTGGTGAGTATGTAGAAATCCGCTGACTCGGCATGCTGGCCGAGGTCGTTGTCGGCTTCAACCCTGATCTTATAGACCCGGCCGGGAATCAGGTCCTGCAAGGTCACTCTATGCACGAGCACTCGGTCGGTCTCATGAATGCTCGTTATCTCACTTGCGAAAGCCAGTCCATATTCGACAGTCGTGTCTGCCGGAACATTAGTCTCCCATCGAATCTCCGCCGAATCGGACAGTACCGATGTGCTGATGTTTGAGATAGTGAATTGCACCGGCAGAAACTGGACGCGAGGATTGCTGAACCAATCGCTGACTGTGACTGCTATCGCAACCGTATCACTCAGGTCATACTGCACACTCCACTGGTTCGGGCCGACTGGAGTGCAGTCAATTCGGCTATAGGTTCCATCAACGCTTCTCCTGGCGACGAACGGCTGCTTCTGGTAGATCGCCTCATCTGTGCTGAAGACAGCAGTTCGGACTCCACCGCTGTCTGAGGTTGAGAACTGAATCTCGGGAGGCGTGACGTCGGTCCCATTCCGCCATTTAAGCATGCATTCGCGGCCCGTGAGGTACTCGAACTCTACCAGTGGGAAGACCTCATGTTCGGCAGTCAGAAGGGCGTGCACATCCGACACCTGCGTTGGAAAGTCGGTTTCCTGCAGATGCGACCAGGCGGTCAAGAGTTGTGGCGTTCCCGCCATAGCCGCCAAGAACATGTCCTCGACCACGTCACTTGTTATGCTCTTCATATAGATGCAGCGGGATTCCCAGCCTCTCATATTGCCAGGAACCTGGTAGTCATCAGGATCCGGGTGATATGGCGCCCACTCGGCCGGCGAGTAGGTCCACCAGGTTGCGCCATGGCTGTTCTCAAACCTGTATGGGAACCAGTCGTCCAGGTAACGCTGGAAGATATTGTCCATATAGTGCCATCCGCTCCTGAACGAGCTGGGGAAGAACCCACGATCAAGGACGAAGTGTGCCACCGTGCTGTCGAAGTCCTCGATGCAATATGAGAAATCGGGCGCTGCATCCCACGCATATACTCCGTCTCCATCCATGTCATACCAGAGCCATGTATGGTAATGGTATGCCATCTCGTCACCCCACCTAGTGACCTCGTCCCCATGATAGTCCATCATCAGCTCGTATGGCAGGAGCGGGCCGGTAGTCGTGCCGCAAGCGTACATTGACCCACACAGCATGTACCATGTGAACTTGACGGAGTTGCCCAGGCTGTCCCGAATGGCATCACGATAGGACTCGGCCATGACCTGCGCAGCCTGTCCAGTGGGAGACGCGTAGGCTGCATCGGCGGGAGGGAAGGCGTTGTAATGGCTGCTGGTATTCAGCCCGCCAGTGGAAGTATCGGAGCACATCTGAACGTAGACCTTCGCCGGCGAAATGTCTGACAAGATGGTGAGATCGTCTATGTAGTAGGTGCTGGTATGCGGCAAGACGAAATTGCCGACCACTATTCTGGTAGGCACGGCCAGGTAGGTTTCCGCTATAGAAGCATCCGGCGTCTGATGACCGTCCAGGTACAGGTTCGTGGTCGAGCCATCGTAGGTGAGGCGAAACCCGTGCCATTGTCCATAAGTCAGCGGGTACGGCACGTTGGAGGTCTTGCCGCGGAGATCCGAGAGCTGCACCGTTCCGCCCGGCAGCACAAAGAGAATTAGTGCCAGCGATCCGCTCGAACTCTGCAGGCACCATGGGATGGCCTCGTCACCCATGGATTCCACGTAGAGGTTGAATGTGCACGAATAACACTGGGATACAGAGCCGAGTCCTGAAAGTGCGCGAATCGCGCCCATTTCATTGACCGAGGAGACCTTCAGGCTATATGTCCCCGATGTAGACTGCTCGCTGCTTACTGTGACCGAACCTGCAGGATACTCTTCCCACGTGGGGCTCGTGGTCCAATTCCCGTCGTCGAAGTTGTCGCTGAAGGCGAGGTAGTCCGCACAGGCAGTAGGACACGTGAGAAAAAGGAGAACTGCCGCAATAACCAGTCTCATCAAAACTACCCCTAAGTCGTAAAGTGCATGAATCGTGCCAAGTTGGATGCAAGGCCTAGTCATTGACGATGGGCATCGGATCTGGTATCATATTCCCGTGCCCCCGTAGCTCAGGGGATAGAGCGCGGGCCTCCGGAGCCCGAAGCGTAGGTTCAAGTCCTACCGGGGGCGCCAAACAAACTACGGTTTCCCAATTGGCCGTTCGATCTGTTTCAATCCATGCTCGAATTGCTCGCGCGGGAGCATTATTCGCCGCCCGCACTTGAGGCATTTCAGCCCGATGTCCGCCCCCACCCTGGTTACTTCCCAGTCATGGCTGCCGCAGGGATGTATCTTTCGCATGTGAGCAGTATCGCCAACGGATACCGGCACAGGACTCATTGGCCGCACCTCTCTCGAAGATATGTCACCAGTGATTCCATTTCCTCCGGCATGGGTGCCGTAAACGCCATTTGCTCCCCGGTACGAGGATGCTCGAAGCTCAGGGAATAGGCATGAAGTGCCTGGCCATGAAGCTCGTCTATCAGCCGATTGACGTCTGCCATGAACTCCCTGCGTCCTACCTTAAGCCGCCTGCCGCCGGAATAGACGGGATCCCCCACGATCGGATGACCGGCATAGGCAGCATGAACCCTCACCTGATGCGTGCGACCGGTTCGCAGGCCGGCCTCGATGAGAGTCATCGGCCCGAAGCGCTCCAGGACTCGGAGGTCGGTCAGGGCGACCCTCGATCTGTAAGCCGGGGATTCGATAACAGCCATCTTCTTTCGATCAACCGGATGGCGGCCGATTGGAGCGTCCACGACGGCCAGCTCGAACCTCGGATTGCCCCAGACGAGGGCGAGGTACTTCCGTTCTGCGGTTCGCGCCTGAATCTGCTTTTGGAGCGAGTGATGGGCCGCGTCGTTCTTTGCCACCACTATCAGGCCGGAGGTATCCTTGTCCAGGCGGTGGACAATTCCGGGTCTCTCGACGCCGCCGACCGCCGCCAGCTTACAATGGGCGATTAAGGCGTTTACAAGCGTCCCTGAGGCCGCTCCCGGCGCAGGATGGACCACCATGCCCTTTGGCTTGTTGATGACCAGGAAATCGTCGTCTTCATAGACTATATCGAGCGGAAGCTCCTCGGCAATGATGTCAGCCGGCTTCGGAGGCGGAACCGAGTACCAGATCATGTCGCCGGGCTTGACCTTATGGGACGGCCGAACCGTAGAGCCGTTGACAGTTACGCAGCCATCTTCGATGAGGCGCTGGAGCGCAGACCGGCTGATCCGACTGTGTGAGGCGAGATAGGAATCCAGGCGCTCGCCTTCATCAGCGGGGGAGACGACCAACTCGGGCATGAGGCCTCCCTTTGGGTGATGGGTGAACTGCCGGTCTGCGAAGCTTGACTATGATGAGCGACAGGAATATCGCAAAGCCAATGATACTGACGATCTGGGCCTGGGTGACGCCGGCGAAGACGACTTCGGCAGTCACTCCTTTCCTCAGGAACTCGACGAGGAATCTGTAGACCGAGTACATCACCAGATAGCTGTAGAAAACCTGGCCCGTGAATCGGCGCTTCCTCGTGATCATGACCAGGCCGAGGTAGATCAATATGTTGGCCAGGCTGCCGTAGATCTGCGTCGGATGACTCGGAAGAGTCAAGCCTCCGTCTTCATGGAATCGCACTGCCCACGGGAGATGGGTCGGGATTCCGTAGCAGCAGCCATTCAGCAGGCAGCCGACCCTAGTTATGGCGTAGGCGATCGCCAGGCCGGGCGCGAGGAGGTCCACCATCTCCAGGAATGGGATCTTCTTCCGCCTGGTATACACGTAGGTGATGGCGATGGCGCCGATCAGTCCCCCATGGAACGAAAGTCCGCGAAGCCCTCCCGACGGCGACAGGATACTGCTCCAGAGGTTGAGAATGGCCGAAGGGTCACTCAGATAGTAGCGCAAGTCCAGGAGTATGGACGTCAGATGCGCGCTCAATACGCCGCCAAGGACGGCATAGATCACGAGGTCAATGACATGCTCGGACTTGATGTCCGTCCGCCGGGCGGCCCTCACCGTTCGCCACAGCCCGACGACGATGGCTATCCAAAGCGTCAGACCGTATGCCCTGATCGGAACCGGGCCTATGTAAAAAAGGATCGAGCGCATGGATCAGCCTTTCTGCTTCACCGGTGTTCGGCGTCCTTCACAGAAGATAAGATAGTATGCCAGAAGGACAATCCCGATCGTGATCGCCGAGTCGGCCACATTGAATACGGGCCAGACTCGGAGGTCAATGAAATCAATGACATAGTGGAATCGGATGCGGTCAATCAGATTCCCGACCGCTCCTCCCAACTGCAATGCCAGGGCCGCCCCGACGATTGCGGGAAGGGCGATTCGCCGCCGAACAATCACTACGATCGCAAGACATACCGCAATGGTGATGACCGTCAGCATGCCCGCCCATGATTGGAACAGGCCGAAAGCGCCGCCCCGATTGCCGACGGTCGTCAGGTAGACGACGCCGTCCAGCACAGGAATAGAGGAGCCAAACGGGAGTCGGTGGATGACTGCGAATTTGCTGACCTGATCAAGAAGAATGACGGCAAGTGCGATTAAGTACAAGTATCTAGCTTTCACCTGCCCTCGATTATGTCCTGGCATTCGACGCAATAGATGGCGTGGGGAATGGCGTCCAGCCTTTCCTTTGGAATATCACGCCCGCAACGGTCACATTGGCCGTATGTGCCCCGGTCAATTTTCCCAATCGCTTCGTCAATACGGCCGATGATCTCACGCCAGCTATCCCTTATGGCCAAATCCTTCTCTCTTTCGTATGTCTCGCTGCCGGTATCGGCGGGATGCTGATCGTAGTCGGCGAGTTCGCTGCTCCCGCCGGTATCCGCGTAACTGATGTCCTGCTCGATGTACTCTATTTCCTTGTGAAGACGCTCTCGCTCCTTGCGAAGCATCTTCCGGTATTTCTCTGGATCGAGTTTCCGCATAGTTTCCTCCGCTGTCCCGATTTCTCGGGGCAGGATGGTCCCGACGGATCGGGACAGGATACTCTAGTATACCTCTGTTACGACCTCAGTGCAACGGGCACAAAGCGACGGGTGGACTGCATGCCGGCCGACCGTTGGCAGCACAAGCCAGCATCTCTCACATCTCTCCCCTTCGGCGGGCCCGACCGAAACCTTCAGCGGCTTACCCTCCTCGCCTTTTTCGAGCTTCACCTGCGAGACGATGAATATCGAGGCAAGCTGATCGGCATAGGGCAACAGGAAATCATGCAGGTTCGGCGGCGCAATGAGGGTCACCCCCGCCTCGAGAGGCTTGCCGATCACCTCGGTCTGCCTTGCCTGTTCCAGCGCCTGATTGACTTCCTCACGGACTTCGAGAATCCGCTTCCAGCGATTATTCAGGTCGGCGTCAACGAAGGCTTTATTGACCTTCGGGAAATCCGCGAGCTGCGGACTGAGCGCCTTATCCGTTCCAGGCACGTAACCCCACACCTCCTCAGCAGTATAGCTGAGGATCGGCGTCATGATGAGAACTATCGCCCTCAGGATCTCGTACATCGCCGTCTGAGCCGATCGCCGCTCGACCGATTTCGGCACGGAGGCATAGAGCCTGTCCTTCAAGACATCCAGGTAAAACGCGCTCAATTGGACCGACGCGAAATCATGGACCGCATGGAATACCTTGTGGAACTCATAGGCCTCATAGCCTGCGGTCACGTCCCTGACGAGCATTTGCAGTTGATGGAGCGCCCAGCGATCGATCTCCGTCATTTCCGCGTAGGGTACTGAATCAGCGGGCGGATCGAAGTCATACAGATTGGCCAGGAGGAAGCGGTAGGTATTACGAATCCGCCGGTATGCATCCCTTATTCGGGTGAGAATCTCCTCACCCAGGCGCACGTCCTCCAGGTAATCCGTCGAAGACACCCAGAGACGTAGTACATCCGCGCCGTCCTTGCCGATGATATCCTGCGGAGGAATCACGTTGCCCAGGGACTTGGCCATCGCCCGCCCTTGCTCATCCAGCATCCATCCGCTGGTGATGCACTCCCTGAACGGCGATTCGCCCTTAGTGCCAATGCCGATAACCAATGACTTATTGAACCACCCGCGATGCTGGTCCGAGCCCTCAAGATATACATCCGAGGGATAATGAAGCTCGGACCGATTCTCCAGAACCGCTCGCGAGGATGAGCCGGAATCGAACCAGACGTCCAGAATGTCGGTCTCCTTCGTGAACTCCGAGCCGCCGCACGGGCACTTGAAGCCGGGCGGGAGTATCTCCGCCGCCTCTTTTTCGAACCAGGCGTCCGAGCCCTCGGCGAACACGAGGTCATAGACGGCATCCAATGAATCTTTGGTCATGATCTCGGCGTTGCACGTGGCGCAGTAGAAGACCGGTATTCCCACGCCCCATGTCCTCTGGCGCGAGAGGCACCAGTCCGGCGAATTGGCGATCATGCTGGTGATTCGGTTGATGCTCTCGGGCGGAAACCATTTCACGCCCTCGATGGCATCCAGGATGCGCTGCCGGAGGCCCTGGTGATCCATCGCAAGAAACCATTGGACGGTCGTTCGGAATATCACCGGACCGCGGCATCGCCAGCAATGGGGATAGCTGTGCTCGATAGTGTTTTGGGCGAGGAGATTCCCCCGGCGATCCAGCCCCTCGATGATCGCCTTGTCCCCCTCCCTGATGCTCAGACCCTCGAACTGGCCCGCCTCGGCGGTGAAGTGACCCGAGGCGTCAACAGGGTTCAGGATCGGCAGTCCGTAGGCCTGTCCGGTGGCAAAGTCCTCGCGGCCATGACCGGGCGCAGTATGCACGACGCCCGTGCCTTCGGTGAGGGTGACGTAATCAGCAAGGACCACTATCGAATCGCGGCCGAAGATCGGGTGAGCGAAGACCTCACCTTCGAGATCCCTGCCCTTCAGGGATCCTGTGATCTGGTACTCCGTGACGCCGACCGCCTCGAACGTCTGCTTCACCAAGTCCTCGGCGAGTATGTAGTACGCGTCGCCTGCCCTCACGATGACGTAGGTATAGTCGGGATGGACCGCCAGCGCCACGTTCGCCGGAATCGTCCACGGGGTGGTCGTCCAGATGATGGCGAAGACCTTGTCAGCCGGGAGGTCGGAGAACAGGCCCTTGGGATCGGATTTCAGCGGAAATCGGACGTAGATGGACGGCGAGACGTGCGGCCGATACTCGATCTCCGCCTCGGCGAGGGCGGTCTCGCAGACCGGGCACCAGAGGATCGGCTTCAGGCCTCGGTAGATGTACCCCGCCAGCGCCAGTTCGGCGAATACCTTGACGATGGTGGCCTCGTACTCCGTGGACATCGTGAGATAGGGATGATCCCAGTCCCCCCGAACACCCAGCCGCTTGAACTCCTCGCATTGGATGCCGACCCACTCGGCCGCATACTCGCGGCATCGGCGGCGAAGCTCCAGGCGCTCAGCCTTCCTGCCGGCCTTGCGGAACTCCTTCTGAACTTCCACCTCGATGGGCATGCCGTGATTATCCCAGCCGGGGACATACGGCGATCGGAAGCCGGCCATGGTCTTGTACTTGACGATGAAGTCCTTGAGCGTCTTGTTCAGCGCATGGCCCATATGGATATGGCCGTTCGAGTACGGTGGGCCGTCGTGAAGGATGAAGTTGCCGCTCGGGGAAGGCTTAGCCAAAGACTCCTGATAGAGGTCCTTCTCCTCCCACACGCGCTCGATCTCCGGCTCGCGCTTAGGAAGCTCGGCCCGCATGGGGAAGTCGGTCTTCGGCAGATTGAGCGTGTCACTGTACTTCATAGCCTGGATATGAAATCCTTCAGCGCCTCGTCCCACGGGCGAATGTTGTCCCGGCCCTGGAGTTCGAGCGCATAGTGCCTGAGCACGCTGAGTTTTGGCCGTCTCGTGGGAGTCGGCCATTCCTCGGCTTTGATCGGCAGGACTGTGACTTCAGTCACCCCCGCCAATTCCAGGACCTTCTTCGCGAACTCATACCATGAGCACGAGCCCTTGTTCGTGACGTGGTAAGTCCCATATAGCGGCATGGTGATGATATCGCGAATCGCACCAGCGAGGTCGGCTGTGAAAGTCGGACTCCCGATCTGGTCCGCGACTACTTTCAGCTCCTTGTGGGTCTTCGCGGCATTCAGTATCGTCAACGGGAAATTCTTCCCATGCTCGCCGTACAGCCACGCAGTCCGCACGATGTAGTGCGCCGGGCACAGCGCCCGCACGTGCGACTCCCCTGCTAGTTTGGATGCGCCGTAATGGCCAAGGGGATGGGCGGCGGCGTACTCCGTATACGGCTCGCCCTTTTCGCCGTCGAAGACGAAGTCGGTGCTGATATACAACATCGCCGTGTCGCATACCAGGCAGGCGGCCGCAACGTTCCATGTACCGAGCGCATTGACCCGGTATGCTCTATCCGGGTCGCGCTCGCAGCCGTCAACGTCCGTGTATGCGGCGGAATGGATCACCAGATCGGGCTCAGCGGCGTCAATCTCCGCCAGCACCTGCCCGGTGTCGGTGATGTCCAGGAACTTCACGTCCCCCATTACGTCGGTCAGGACCAACTCATGGTCCGGCGCGAGGGCCTTCTGCAAATCAGTTCCAAGCATGCCGGCCGCGCCGGTGATAAAGATTTTCAAAGCTCACACCTCAAATCATGCGAAAACCCCTGCAGAACAGGGGTCTTCCAAAGGGTAACAGGATTATAGACTGAAAGCAAGTCAGCGTCAAGCAGATCACATCCCCGGGAGCGTGAACAGACCGGTGCCTCCGGTGCGATCTGACTTGATGGCGAATGACTTGTCTATCCCATATTTGGTGCAGACCGCTCCCAGTTCCCGATCTGCCGCGTCCAGCTTGTCGTCTATGCTGGCGGACTTGCCCTTGCTGGTCATGAGCGAGCCCAGTTGCATTTTGGCGAGCATCTGATTGGCGGCCGACACCTGGACGATCACATCTCTGAGGGCCTCATAGTACAAGCCTGCGAGTGTTGCACATTGATCGGGAGCCTGCACGGATAGGAAATACCGAGCCAGGGCTTGCCAATCGCGATTGAGCTGATCTATTGCCTTCGTGAATTCAGCCGGAGTATCCAACTCGGACACATTACTATCAGGGTCCATCATCTTGAAGACCTTGTCGTACTGCTGCTGAGTTGCCTGCGGAAGCAGGTTCAGGAGTACTTCGGTCTCCTTCAACTGGAGGTTCTCCCTTGCCCGATCTACTTTCTTTAGGTGCTCCAGGTACGCGACGACCTCGGGCGGAGGCGGCGGCTTCTGGGGTAGAGGCGGCTTTTCAACGTCCGTATTCAAGACATTCGGCTGAGGCTGGTTCGGCGGGGCGGGAGCACGCAGGACGGGCGTTTGCTGGGGGTTCGGCAGGGGCGGGGCCTGGGTGACCTTAGAGCCCCGGGCGAAGTACGCCAATGCGGCTGCGAGGGCTATGACCACCACGGCGGCAATCACCGCCCACATGGCAGTCTTGCTCTTCGGCGGAGGCGCTGCCGGAGTCTCCGATCGTGCCGAAACAGGCTGTCCGCAGGATAGACAGAACTTCGATTCCGCTGGGATCTCATTGCCGCATTTAGTGCATTTCATAGTAACCTGAGTATACCATCGGAAGGCGAGGTAGTCAAACAAAGGCGATGGCAGGAAGACTTGGGGGCTATGCCGGCGGCGGACAAAGCCTGAGAATTGGCTGGCGTACTCTGTCCAATTGGTTGCGAACCAAATCGATGGCCTCTATAGGCGTTGGAATGACACACTGGTACCTAGCACCCCAGCAATCATCCTTCATCCCGCGATAATACCGCTGAAGGGGTCTTAACTCTGGCATCCTGAAGAACCCGTCGATCTCGTCATGGCTATCACCAACAGACAGACCTCGGCTGGCACGGAAATACTTCACATAGTGAAGCGCCGTATAGAAGGCAACGGTCACCGCCCAATCGGCATAGGCCAATGGATTTTCGTTGATTAGCTGTTCGGCAAGATCCTGATTGTGTCTAGCTTGAGTCAAGTGCTCACCAGCCGATGGCACGACTATGCTCCTCTCGGCCTATGGAAAAGGCACTGCCAACCTTCCGATTCCAACTCGCCCTCAATAGCTGGCGAATGCACTCTTACGGAGAAGTCAAACTCAGAAGACGGGCACCTATCCATAAACGCCATTTCTGCATCATAGACTGCATTCCTCTGTACATGGTCCTTGACTGCTAGCATGGTCGTAACGTGGATTGTTCGATTTATGATAGCGGTCCAGACTGCAACGACCAATGGCAGAACTCGTATAGCTCCGACAAAGCTTGAATACGCTTCATAATTGCTCCAGAGGCTGGCGAATGAGAGACTCAGCGCCGACAATGCCTGCCGCAGGTCTCCTTGCTCGGTCTGCAGCGCGTCGACCACATCCTGGAGATGAGTTGTCTGTTCCCAATTCGTAGTAGAGCACTCGGGCCGAAAAGGGCAGCTTGGCAAGGAAATAACGTTCATCAAGCCTTGCATCCCGGCGAACGGGATGTCCAGCGGTTTGTCAAGCACTTTAGGCTGCATTGTCATCATTCGTCTCCTGTCGCACCACAAAAGTGCTAGCTATGTCAGCACAATGCTTAAGCGAACGGACGAGCAGTTTACCTGCCCATGTTTGCTTTGCAGACACCAATATGTCAACATGAATACCTTCATCTCCGGCCAGATAGACCCTGACATTCTCAAGGCCACTTGGCGACTCACTAAAACCCAAGCTAAGACCGTCTATATGCACAGATCCTAGTTTGCTTTCACCTTGTGCGCCTAAGGTACCAGGCGTCGGGATAGGTAAGGGGATCGCAGACATAAACTGGGGTCGATCAAAGTGAAAGGATGCTGTATAGCTTGTCGCCACTTGCCCATGCCCCAGTGACATGATATCCTGCATAATGGTCTCGACGGTTTCATTTGACAGAGCTGAACTGGTTCTCGGTCCCTCCCCAGCCGATCGGTAACCAAGCTGGAACTGTACCATCACTTTGTTAGTTTTCTTCTGAAACATGATTATGACGTCCGACTCAGTTTCATCACCTTGCGTAAGCAAACCGAATACGTCCACGGTGGGCGAGGCGCCTGCGACAGTCTTCATTTTCTTAAACTGATGTGCAGTGCAGGGAACACTTGCAGTCAAAGCAAGGCGATAGCAATCACTGGCCTTCAAGTTAGGCAGTGCAAGCGCTGGTGTATCTTCATTCTTATTCCTGGACGTAGGCATGATGAAAAAGGCAATTGCGTGTCGCGATTTCTATACTATACCCTCACCCCATGCTTGTCAAGCAGATGGCGGTGCTATCTATGATCTTCGGGCGGCGACGAGGGAGTTCATGTAGAATGACGATGTGATCTTGTCTACAGCCACTCCGCCCCGGGATGCCGAGGAATGGATAAAGAGCCCATTGCCCATATAGATGCCGGCGTGATCAATTGCCCCACCCTTGCAGGCAAAGTAGAGCCTGTCGCCGGGCTGAAGCTCATTCCACCGGATCGCTGTGCCGGTCTGAGCCTGGTCTCGTGCGACTCTCGGCAGGCTGACGCCATTGCTGGCGAAGACCGCCTTCACGAAGCCGGAGCAGTCTAATCCGCCGAACGAATACCCGCCCCAGCGATAGGGTATGCCCAGATACTTGAGAGCCGTCTGTACGACGTGGCTGCCGACCCCACTCGGCTTCCCGGGCTGGCTAAGCACCTGGTACTCGAGCAGGCTGACCTTCGACTGCTCGATCCATGCGGTGCTGGAATCAATCATCAGCACGCCGTACCAACTGCCGTACGTGCCCAATATGGCGAGATAGGTATCCTTGGGGCAGGTAAAGTATATGCGGCCCTTGCTGGAGGGATATGAGCGGATGGAAGCCTTGGAGGCGGTGACTACCCCCACCCTGCCGATTGGGACTTCCTTAGCCTGTTTGGCGGCGGTCGTCTGGGTGGTGTACTTCTTCTCGCTCCCGGCTTTGGTGGCGCCCAGGGTCTCGTGCTTCAGCTCGAGATCGCCCTTGGCCTTCTCCTTGGGCGCGTCGAGGGGAATGGTGAGCGTCGAGTCGGAAAAACATGCGCTCGATAGTGCAAGCGTCATCAAGGCTGCGAGTATGATTGCTGACTTTCGCAATATGCTGAAACCCCCGGTCATCTGGAGACTTTAGACTTCGGACTCTAGCGGCTGATGATCCGGTCCGCCCTAAAGTCTGGAGTCTGATCGCTAAGGTCTTTTCCTATCCCGATTATCGGCAGGTTGGCGCTCACAACTGAAGGCAATACGGTCAAAGTACCTGGTCCCCGCCTAATGACAGGGACCAGGCTGCCAAAACCTTAGCGCTTCGAGAACTGGAATCCGCGACGTGCACGCTTCCGGCCGTACTTCTTCCGCTCCTTCACTCGGGGATCTCTGGTGAGATATCCCTGCCTGCGGAGCGTGGGACGAAGCTCGGGGTCGGCGAGGATGATGGCCTTCGATATGCCATGCCGGATTGCGCCCGCCTGGCCGGAAATCCCGCCGCCGGATGCGACTACCAAAACGTCGAACTTCCCGACCGCCTCCACGACTTCGAGAGGCTGTCGGATGATCATTTCGAGCGTCTTTCGACCAAGATACTCGGCCGCGGACTTCTCATTGATGGTAATACTGCCCGTGCCGGGTGTCAGCCATACCTTAGCGGTCGCATTCTTCCTATGGCCGGTTGCGTAATATTTTGCCGTCTCTGCCAAAATGCAATGTCCTCCTAAATCTCCAGGGCCTCAGGGTTCTGAGCCTCATGCGGATGCTCTGCGCCCTTGTAGACCTTCAACTTCTTCAACATCAGCGCGCCGAGGGTGTTGTGGGGCAGCATGCCCTTCACAACCCGGGTGATAAGCTTGTCGGGCGTCTTCGAGAGCATGTCTCCATAGGTGGTTGACCTGATCCCGCCGGGGTACAAGGTATGCCAGTATATCTTCTCCAACGGCTTGTTGCGACCGGTGAGAACCACTTTCTCCGCGTTGATGATAACCACATGGTCGCCGGTGTCCATATGCGGCGTGAAGATGGGTTTGTGCTTGCCGCGCAGTATCTTTGCAACCTGCGAGGCCAGCCGTCCCAGCGACTTGCCGGATGCGTCCACCACATACCACTTTCTGGTTATATCCTTCGGTTTGGCCGTGTATGTTCTCATTGCAGTCTCCTCAACATTCTACTTTTGTCAGGAACAATCCTTGCGGCGGTGCGCTCACACCTGCCGCCCGGCGATCACATGCTTTCAATATCTCGGCCATCTCGGCGACTTCGCGCTTCCCCCGGCCAATCTCGACCAGGGTGCCGACCATGGTTCGAACCATCCCTCGAAGGAAGCCGTCCGCCCTTATGGTCACGCACACGGAGTCCTTCTTCGTGCGAATCCTAAAGTCAAAGATCTCTCTTATGGTGCTGCCGCCCGGCTTATCAGGCATCCCGAACGAAGCGAAGTCATGCTTCCCAGCCATGCCCTCGGATGCCGCCTGCATCAAGCCCAGGTCCAGCGGCTTAGCCACATGCCACGCGTACCTACCCAGGATCGCCGATGGGGTCTCCCGGTTCAGAATCACGTACTCATAGGTCCGCGACTTCGCCGAATACCTGGCATGGAACTTCCCGGGCGCTTCCTCCGCACTCTTGATTCTGATCGTCTTCGGCAGCAGCCCGTTCATCGCGGGCGGAATCCGATCCGTCGGAAACCTCTCGGGCGACTGGAAGCTGATAACTTGCCCGGTGGCATGAACGCCTGCATCCGTTCGCCCTGCCCCGATTACTTTGACTATATCCTGTTTGAAAAGGTTCGTCAGGGCTCTTTCGAGCTCTCCCTGGATCGTCACTCTGGACGGCTGCCGTTGAAAGCCATAAAAATCAGTGCCGTCGTACTCTATTACCGCCTTGATGATAGGCACGGCCGACTAGTCCGAGACCAGTTCGATCTTGACCATGGGAGCGGCGTCACCTCGGCGGAAGCCGATCTTAGTCATTCGGGTGTAACCCCCCGGCCTCTCAGTATATTTCGGCGCAACGTCGTCGAACAGGACCTTCACCATGTCCTCGTCGTTCAACCATCGGCGTGCCTGCCGTCGTGAATGGAGATCGTTCGTCTTCGCGATTGTGATCACTTTCTCGGTGACGCTCCTGATCTCTTTCGCCCGAGTCTCCGTCGTCTGTATCTCTCCGTGCTTGATGAGGGCACGCAGCAACCCCTTCAGCAGAGCCCTTCTCTGGTCACTTGGCAGGCCGAATTTCCGTCCCGCTACTCTATGTCGCATGTCAGATAACCTCCTGCTCGGTCTCCGCCTCTACAGGCTCCTCGATCTCTGCCTCAACAGCGCCCTCGCCGCCTTCTTCCTCTTCTTCGTCTCCCATGTCTTCGAAGTCTTCACTAAGGCCAATATCACCGATCCGCTTGAGGCTTAGGCCGAGCTGCGCGAGCTTCTCCCTGACCTCGGTGAGCGACTTCTTGCCGAAGTTGCGGATGTTCATCAGATCCTGCTCGCTGTGTTGAACCAGCTCGCCGATCGTGAGTATGTTGGCCTTCTTCAGGCAGTTATACGTTCGAACTGAGAAATCCAGCTCCTCGATCCTGGCATCCGGGGCTCGCAGCTCGATGTCCTTGCTGCGCTCCATTTCCTCCTCGAACTCCAGGAGACCTCTGCCCTTGAAATCAACGAACAGCTTGATCAGCTTGTCCAAGGTCCTGGCCGCCTCGCTGATGGCATCGCCCGGCTTCATGCTTCCATTCGTCTGAACTTCCAGCACCAGCCGCTCGTAGTCCGTCTTATGCCCAACTCTCGTCGGCTCGACGATGAAGTTCGCCTTCGTGACGGGAGTGAACACAGCCCCGACCGGAATCACACCTATGGTGGGCTTCACCTTCTCCTGCTGCTCAGGGAGGACATATCCCCTGCCCATCTCGACCGTCATCTCCATGGACAATCGAGCGGTCTCATCGCTTACGGTCGCAATGTGGAGTTCCGGATTGACGACTTCCACGTCGGCGGGAGTGCGAACATCGGCGCCGGTGACCTCCCCCGCCCCTTCGACGTCAATCCAGACCGTCTTCGGCTCGAGCTTGGCCATGCCGTCACGGTCAATCTTGACGTGCAAGTTCTTCAGGTTCAGAAGAAGCTCGGTCGTGTCTTCCTTGACCCCCGGTATGGTCGAGAATTCGTGAAGCACGCCCTCGATTTTCACCGAGGTGATGGCAGCCCCGGGGATAGAGGACAACAGCACCCGCCTGAGGGCATTGCCCAGCGTAATGCCGAGTCCCTTTTCCAAGGGCTCCATGACGAACTTCCCGTATGAATCATCTTCAGCTATCGTATCAATGCGCGGTGTTATTTGTTCCATGGTTTTCTCCGTTCCAGGAAGGCAGCGGTCACCTGGAATGATTGCTATTAGTGTCTCGAGTAGAACTCGACGATCAGTGTCTCATCAACCTGTGTATCAATCTCATCGCGGGCGGGCGTATGCTCTACTGTGCCGATCCGCTTCTCTGCATTGATGCTAAGCCACGACGGGACTCGGCCGCCGGCTGCACCTTCCAGCGCTTCCATGATCGGAGGCAGGTTCTTGCTTGTGTCCCTGACTTCGATGGTGTCGCCGGGCCTCACCAGGTACGAAGCAGTATTCACTTTCCGACCCTTCACCTGGAAATGGCCATGGCTTACCAGCTCTCTAGCCTGGGCGCGCGACGATGCAAACCCCAGCCGATACACGATGTTGTCCAGCCTGGACTCCAGCAGTTGGAGCAGGGTTTCGCCGGTGACGCCTCGTCTGCGCATCGCTTCGGCCAGGTACCGCCTGAACTGCCGCTCCCGAACGCCGTAGATCCTCCGCAGCTTCTGTTTTTCCCGAAGCTGGACGCCGTATTCTTTGATCTTGCGGGTGACCGCTTGGCCGTGCTGACCGGGCGGATACGCTCTCCGCTCGACGGCGCACTTTCGCGAGTAGCAGCGATCACCTTTCAGGTAAAGCTTGCCACCTTCACGACGGCACAATCTGCACACTGCCCCTGCACTAACAGCCATAGTTCCTTATTCTCCTAGACTCTTCGTCTCTTTGGCGGACGGCAGCCGTTATGTGGAATCGGCGTGACGTCTCGTATGGAAGCAATATCCAGACCCACGGCCTGGAGTGCTCTGATTGCGGTCTCTCTGCCTGATCCAGGACCTTTTACATACACATCCACACGTTTCAACCCATGTTCCGAGGCTTTGCGGGCGGCAGCTTCCGAAGCCAACTGGGCTGCGAATGGCGTACCCTTCTTCGTCCCCTTGAAGCCGACAGTGCCGCAACTCGCCCAGGAGATCACTTCACCTTTCCCGTCGGCAATAGACACGATTGTGTTATTGAACGTAGACTGGATATGGGCGATCCCATGGGCTATGTTCCTTTTCTCTTTCGGCTTTGCTTTTTCCGACGTTGCCTTTCTAGCCAAACCAGGGATACCTCCTTATTTCTTCCTTCTTATGCCTACTGTGCGCCTCGGGCCCTTGCGAGTCCTCGCGTTCGTGCTGGTCCTCTGACCTCGCACGGGCAGGCCGCGGCGGTGTCTCATACCTCGGTAGGAGCCGATCTCTATGAGGCGCCGAATATTCATGGCCACCTGACGTCTCAGATCGCCTTCCACCCGGTACTCGCGCTCGATCACCTCGCGAAGCTTACCGATCTCCGAGTCGGTGAGGTCGCGGATGCGCGTGCTGGGGTCAAGCCCCGTCATCCCCAGTATCTTCTGTGAGCTCGATATTCCGAGCCCATAGACATACGTGAGGGCTACATCCACTCTTTTGTCTCGTGGGAGGTCAACTCCCGCTATTCTTGCCAAGTCCTACACCTCCGCTTAGCCTTGTCTCTGCTTGTGCTTAGGATTCTTGCAGATAACCCTTACCACGCCTTCACGGCGGATAATTTTGCACTTGTCACACATCTTTTTTACTGACGCTCTTACTTTCACCTTGCCTCCTCTGCCAATGAAGGCATGCTCGCTTGGCCCGATATCGGGCCCAAAGATATATTATACCTGAAACCTGCTTCTCATTTCAAGCCCGCCCGCTCTCACGGCATGGTTTCACCTGGTCGGAGGGTCAGAATATCCGGCCCATCTTTCCGAATTGCCACCGTATGCTCGAAATGCGCCGAGAGACGTCTATCTTTGGTCACGATAGTCCATCCGTCGGCCAGGGTCTCGATCTGCGACCTGCCTGCATTCAACATCGGCTCAATGGCCAATGTCATGCCTTCCTCCAGGTCAGGACCTCTCCCGGCTTTGCCGAAGTTCGGGACTTGCGGCTCCTCGTGCATCTCGCGGCCGATTCCGTGACCCACCAGGTCTCGAACTACCGAGTATCCGCGGCTTTCGGCGTACACCTGGATGGCATGAGAAACGTCACCCAGCCGATTGCCGACTCGGGCCATCCTGATCCCTGCGAAGAGAGCGCCTCTCGTGTCGCGGATCAGCCTCTGCGCCTCCCGAGATACTTCGCCGACCGGCAACGTGATTGCCGAATCCCCATGATACCCGTCCACGACCGCTCCGAGATCAATGCCGACTATGTCACCTTCCTCCAGAACCCTCACGCCGGGGATTCCATGGACGACTTCCTCATTGATCGAGAGGCAAGTCGCACTCGGATATCCCCTGTATCCCTTGAAGGATGGGATGGCCTCATGCCGCGCCAGGATCTCGTCCGCCAATCTGTCAAGGTCTGCAGTCGTCGTCTTGCCGGGAACTATGCTCTCGGCCATTTCGGCCAACGCAACGGCGACGATCTGCCCGGCTGCCCTCATCGTCTCGATCTCTATATCCGATTTGAGTATGATCATGAGGCCCTCAAGCCCCGGCAGCCGCGTTATGTTAAGCTGTCTAGAGTTCTGCTAACCCTCTCGAATACTTCTTCCACCGAGCCCACGGCCGGAATACGCTTCAGGATGCCGGCCCGGTCATAATACCCGACCAGTGGCTCGGTCTGGTCTTTATAAACCTGGAGCCTGCGCCGAATAGCCTCCGGCTGATCATCGGCCCGAGTGATAAGCTCCTCACCGCACTGCTCGCAGGTCGCCCCCGAGGCAGCGGTGTGAATCGCCCCGCACTTCGCGCAAAGCTTACGCCCACCGAGTCGCCGGACGACTTCGTCCTCGTCTACTTCCAGGTTCACGACGGCATCGAGCCTCTGATTCCGTTCCGCCAGGGCTTTGTCCAGCGCCTCGGCCTGGACGACGGTCCTGGGAAATCCGTCGAGCAGGAAGCCGTTCTTCGTATCCGGCTGGTCAATCCGCTCGGCGGCGATGCCGATCACCACGTCGTCCGGCACTAGCTCGCCCTTGGACATGTAGGTTTGAGCAGACTTGCCTAGCTCGGTGCCCTGCCTCACCGCCTCTCGAAGGATGTCTCCTGTCGAGATATGCGGGATGCCGTATTTCTCCGATATGAGCTCCGCCTGAGTTCCCTTGCCTGCACCAGGCGCTCCCAGCAGTACGATCCTCATCCTACTTTATGAACCCCTCGTAGTGTCTCATGAGCAGGTGAGCCTCGACTGCCTGCATAGTTTCCAGCGCAACACCCACGATAATCAGCAGCGACGTGCCGCCGACCAGTGAGAAGGTCTGAACGCCTGTGATTGCCGGCGACCAGTACTGCATGAGAGCAATCACCGCCAGGAATATCGCACCTGCGAGAGTAATCCTGGACATCACCCTGTCGAGGTATTCCAAGGTCGGCTTGCCGGGACGGATACCCGGGATAAAGCTCCCATATTTCTTCAGGTTGTCGGCTACCTCCGGCACGTTGAAGGTGACCGCCGTATAGAAGTAGGTGAAGAATATGATGAATGCCGCGTACAGCAATCCCGCCCACATGCTGTTTCCCGGGCTGAACGCCCTTGCCACTCCGGTAAACCACTGCCCGAAGGCTGATCCGGTTCCCAAGAATTGCGCGATCGTCATCGGGAACAACTGAATAGACAGCGCGAAGATGATGGGAATGACGCCCGCCGAGTTGACTCTAAGCGGCAGGAATGATGTCGAGCCTCCGTACATCTTGTTGCCGACTACGCGCTTCACGTGTTGGATAGGAATCTTCCTCTGCGCTTGCTGGATGGCCACGATGCCGACCACGGTCGCCAGGAAGAGTATGACCATTGCCAGGATGTTTTGGAACGCCAGCGCTCTGTGTATGAACAAGTCCCAGGTCTGCCCCAACTGGAACGGCAGGCTGGCCACGATTCCCGCAAAGATCACCAGGGAAACACCGTTCCCGATTCCCTTGTCCGTGATCTGCTCGCCGACCCACATCAGGAACGCCGTGCCTGCAGTCAGCGCGATCACGATCTGCAGGAACATGATCGGCGAAGCCTGAAGCACATGCGCGCTCTGAAGCAGTTTGTTCGTACCTGCCGCCTGGAAGGCCGCAAGCAGAACGGTAAGATACCTTGTATACTGCGATATCTTCTTGCGCCCGTGCTCGCCTTCCTTGGCCAGAGCCTCGAGCTGGGGTACTGCGACCGTAAGAAGCTGCATAATAATGGATGCGTTGATGTACGGCGCGATCCCCATCGCCAAGATAGTAAACTTCCTGAGAGCGCCTCCGGAAAAGACGTCAACCAGTCCGAGCAGTGTTCCTTGCTCGAATAGCTTCGCCATCGCTTCCCGGTCAATACCAGGGACCGGTATATGAAGCCCTACCACGAAGACCGCGAACATCCCAAACAGGAAGAATATTCGCTTCCTTAGGTCGGGCAGCTTGAGCGCAGCCATAATGGATGTCAGCACTACTCAATCACCTCCACAGCGCCGCCGCTGGCCTTGATCTTTTCCTCAGCGGACTTGCTGAAATGATGCGCGCGCACCGTGACGGCCTTTTCCAGGTCTCCTCGCCCCAAGACCCTCAATCCGGACTTGAGGTCCTTGATTACCCCTCGCTCGATGAGTACCTCCGGAGTTATTACGTCCTCCGATAGCTTGGCCAGCGTCTCCACATTGACGATGGCGTACTCCTTCTTGAAGATGTTCGTGAACCCTTTCTTTTGTGGAAGCCTGCGATGCAAAGGAGTCTGTCCGCCTTCGAATCCGGGACGAACGCTCCCACGGGCTTTGTCGCCCTTGTGCCCCCGGGTCGAGGTCTTCCCATGACCCGAACCTATTCCTCGTCCGACTCGCTTGCGGGTATGTACCGATCCCTTTGCGGGTTTGAGATCGCTCAGTCTCATTCCTTGCCTCCTGGCGTATCCTGATCTACCTGCTCGATCTCGACCAGGTGGGACACTTTTCTTACCATGCCCCGAATCTGGGGATTGTCCGGCTGGACCGCAGAGGAGTTCATCTTGCCCAAGCCAAGCGCCTTCACGGTCTGCTTCTGCCGCTCGCTATAACCTATCGGACTCTTCGTAAGCGTAATCTTAAGCACTTTCTCCCTCCACGGCAGCTACTTCTTCGACGGCCTCTTCCTCAACCAACTCGGGCGCAGGCGCATTTGCCTCCAAGGCCCGAAGGATTCCCTTCGGCAGAAGCTCGTCCAACGACTTCCCTCGCAACCTTGCGACTTCAGAGGCCTGCTTCAGCTTGCTGAGGCAGTCCATGGTTGCGGAGGCAGTATTGATGGCGTTCGGGGCTCCAAGCGATTTCGCGAGGACGTCCTTTATTCCGGCTACTTCCAGGATGGCCCGAACCGAGCCACCGGCAACGACTCCCGTACCCGGCGCGGCAGGCTTCAACATGACGAGCGATGCCCCTGCACGCCCCAGGATCTCATGGGGGATGGTCGTTCCGAGGAGAGGGACGTTGATGACACTCTTCTTTGCGTCCTCAACCCCTTTGCGAATGGCATCAGGAACGCCTCTGGCCTTCCCGAGGCCGATGCCGACGTTTCCTTCGCCGTCGCCCACCACTATCAGAGCATTCCAGCTCATGGTGCGGCCGCCCTTATGTGTTTTCTGAACCTTGTTGGTCTTGATGACTCGTTCTTCAAGGTTCAGTTTATCTGCATTGATCCTCGGCATGAATTCCTCCTAAAACTCCAGGCCGCCTTTTCGGGCAGCGTCTGCAAGCGCCTTCACTCTCCCATGATACTGATAGCCGCCGCGATCAAAGACGACCTGCTTGATCTTCTTCTTCTTCGCACGCTGGGCAATCAACTTGCCCACCTCCGTCGCCGCCGCGGAATTGCCCCCGGCCTTGACGGCTTCCTTGACCTCTTTGTCTATCGTAGAAGCGGCGACGATGGTCTTCCCATTCTCATCGCTGACTATCTGAGCGTAGATGTTATTCAGGCTTCGGAATACGTTGAGCCTCGGACGCTCCGCCGTACCCACTACTCTCTTGCGGACTCTCTGATGCCTGGATTCGCGTAATTCCTGACGTTTGAACATCTATGCCCCCTACTTCGCCTTGCCGCTCTTCCCGGCCTTGCGACGAACGATCTCAGTCGAATATCTGATGCCCTTACCCTTGTATGGCTCGGGTTTGCGTACCGCTCTGATCTCAGCGGCCTGCTGGCCGACGACCTGCTTATCAATGCCGCGGACATGCACCAGCGGCAGCCTGGTATTGACTTCCTGGCCCACCTCGAACTCGATCCCGGGTCTGGGCGTTATGTCAACCGGATGAGAGTAACCCACCAGAAGTTGGAGGTTCTTCCCAACCAACTGCGCACGATAGCCCACTCCGTGGATCTCCAGAGTCTTCTGATAACCGTTGGTCACGCCCTCCACCATATTCGCGATGATGGTCCGGGTGAGACCGTGCAGCGACATGTGCTGCTTGTTGTCATCCGGCCGAGCCACGACGATGGTGGTGTCTTCCAGCTTGACCATCATATCCGGATGGATATCTTGAGTTAGACTCCCCTTAGGTCCTTTTACAGTTATGGCGCTATCTTCGATTTTGACCTCTACTCCGCTCGGAACCGGAATGGGCATTTTGCCTATCCTGGACATTCACAACCTCCTACCAGACATAGCACAGAACCTCGCCGCCGACACCCTGACGCCTGGCCTCACGATCTGTCATGATGCCCCTCGAGGTGCTGACGATGGCGATCCCCAGCCCTGCCAGGACTCGGGGAATGTCGCCTCTTTTTGTATAGACTCGCCGGCCCGGCTTGCTCACACGCTTCAGATCCGTGATGATCTTTTCCTTGCGAGGACCATACTTCAGGCCGACCTTGATCTTGCTCTGCGCCTTGTCCTTCGTTATCTCGTAATTCCTAACGAAACCCTCGGAATGCAGGATCTTGACCAGTTCGAGGTTCAGCTTAGAGCCAAGCACCTCCACCTGATCGTGCCCTGCCATATTCGCGTTGCGAATCCGAGTCAACAGATCTGCAACCGGGTCTGTGATTACCGCCATTTACTTCCTCCGTGTGCCCCGATCCGTCGGGGCTGGATTTGGGTGGTTTCCCCTTAGGGACCTACCAACTGGACTTGGTCACCCCCGGCACGAGGCCCTGATGTGACAGTTCCCTGAAACAAATCCGGCAGATACCGAACTTCCGAATGTACCCACGCGGTCTGCCGCACAGTTGGCAGCGATTATACTTCCGAACCTTGAACCTCGGAGTAAGCTTCGCTTTTTCTATCAACGCTTGCTTGGCCAATTACGCCTCCTACGACTCTTCCTTTTCTTTCTTGCGCTGCTCGATGATCTGCTGGGCAGCGTGGGCCGGCACGGGTTCGTAATGCGACGGCTCTAATAAGAAGCTACCTCGCCCTCTTGCTATCGAGCGCAAATCTATTGCATATCTGAGCATCTCGCCCTGTGGGACGAGCGCTTTGATCCTCTGCTTCCCATCGGAGAGAGGCTCTATCCCCAGGATCTTGCCTCTCTTGGTATTCAAGTCTCCGATGACGTCGCCCATATACTCGTCAGGCACGATGACTTCCAGACTCACGATGGGCTCGAGAAGCACCGGGTTCGCCTTATCGGCGGCATTCTGGAAGGCGAGGATTCCCGCCATCTTAAACGCCATTTCCGATGAGTCTACGTTGTGATACGATCCATCGTAGACCTTGGCTTTCATATCAACTACCGGATATCCTGCCAGGATTCCTCGCTCCATCGCTTCCCGGACGCCCTTCTCGACCGCCGGTATGTACTGCCTGGGGATAGCTCCCCCGACGATGGCATCCTGGAATTGGAAGCCTGCACCGCGCTCGAGCGGCGAAATCTCAACCCAGGCATCGCCGTACTGACCGCGGCCGCCGGTCTGCTTCTTATGCTTGCCCTGGGCGCTGGCCGTGGCCGTGATCGTCTCCCGATAGGGAGTCTTCGGCGTGTCAACCCCGACTTCGACGCCGAACTTCCTCTTCAGTCGGTCAACAACGATCTCGACGTGTGACTCGCCAAGACCAGACACGAGAGTCTCGCCGGTCTCCGGCTCGCGGCGATACTGGAAAGTCGGGTCTTCATCGGCAAGTCTCGCCAGCGACGGGCCCAGCTTGTCCTCGTCGGCCTTCGTCTTGGCCTTGATGGCCACCGAGTACACCGGCGCCGGGAACTCGATCGCCGGATACTTGATAGGTTTCGCCTTGTCGCAAAGCGTGTCGCCGGTGCCTGTTTCAGCCAGCTTGGCCACCGCGCCTATATCGCCCGCATGGACCTCGGCCGTGGCTTCCTGATTCTTGCCCTTCAGCAAGTAGACCTGGCCGATCCTCTCGTCTATGCCTTCGGTCGAATTGAAGGCATGCGTATCCGATTTCAGTACCCCCGAGTATACCCGGAAGTACGTAAGCTTGCCGACATACGGGTCCGCCAGCGTCTTGAAGACCAGCGCCGAGAACGGCTCTGAGTCCAAGGGCTTTCGCTGCTCCTCGGCCTTGGACTGAGGATTCAGCCCCTTCACGGCCTCCAATTCGGCAGGGGACGGGAACGTGGCCACAATCTTGTCCAGCAGCCCGGCCACCCCGATGTCCTTCAGAGCCGATCCGACGAATATCGGAACGACCTTTCCGGCTCGGAAACCCTCCGCCAATCCTCGGGCGATCTCCTCGGTCGTGAGTTCCTCGCCCTCGAGATACTTCGTTATCAATTCGTCGTCAACTTCCGCGGCCGCCTCGATCAGGGCTTCCCGATACTTGGCGACGGCATCCGCCATGTCAGCCGGAATCTCGCCTTCGGTGGCCTTACCGGCGCCGACCTGCGCCTTCATCTCGACCAGGTCAACGACGCCTTTGAGACTATCCTGACCGCCGATCGGCAGTTGGACCGGCACTACCCTCGAGCCGAACCGCACTCTGAGTGCCTCGGCGACAGCATAGAAGTCCGCATTCTCCCGGTCCATCTTGTTGATGAAGATCGCTCGGGGAACACCGGTCTCCTGCGCGAACTCCCAGGTTGTCTCGGTACCGACCTCGATGCCGGAAACGGCGCATACTACCAGCAGCGCGCCCTCCACGATCTTCAGAGCGCTTTTCACGTCGCCTACAAAGTCCGCGTAACCAGGCGTATCTATGAAATTGATCTTGGTACCTTGCCACTCACAGGGGGCGATGGTCGCATTGATGCTGATCTTGCGCTTGATCTCATCCGGATCGTAGTCCGAAGTCGTCGTGCCGTCATCAACTTTGCCCAACCTGTCAATGCCGCCGGATGTGAATAGCAGCGCTTCGGCGAGCGAAGTCTTGCCACATCCGCCATGACCAACCAATGCTACGTTTCGTATGGCCTCAGCCTTGTAAGATTTCATCAAACCTCCTAGCGCTCCCGGAACGGCATGCCCATGAGCTTAAGCAATCCTCTCGCCTCTTCATCGGTTTTCGCATTGGTGCCGATGACGATGTCCATGCCTCTCACTTTATCAATGGTATCGTAGTCAACCTCCGGGAAGACGAGTTGCTCCCTAAGTCCCATGGCGAAGTTGCCTCTACCGTCGAATGACGATGGCGAGACTCCGCCAAAGTCACGGACCCTCGGCAGCGCGACGTTAAAGAACTTGTCCAGGAACTCATACATTCTTTCGCCGCGCAGCGTTACCTTTGCACCAATGCGCATGCCTTCGCGTATCTTGAAGTTCGCGATTGACTTCTTCGCTTTCGTGACCACCGGCTTCTGGCCGGAGATCAGCGACATGTCCCGCACAGCGCCGTCGAGCTGTTTCGGTTCCTGAACGGCCGCTCCCACGCCCATGTTGATGACGACTTTCTCGAGCCTGGGCACTTCCATTATATTCTTGTAGCCGAACTGCTTCATAAGGGCAGGGACTACTTCTTTCTGGTATCTGTCTTTCATACGAGCCATGAATTTCTCCCTACGTGACCTCTATCAGCTCATCACAGCGCTTGCACACGCGAACCCGATGGCCGCCCTCGCCCGTGCCGTGACCTACCCGGCTGGGCTTGCCGCATTGCGGGCAGACGAGCATAACTTTCGATATGTTCAGCGGGGCCGGCTTCTGAATTCGGCCGGTCTGAGTGCCCGGCGTGGCCCTGGTCGTCCGCTTCGGCCTCTGATGCCTAGTGACGATGTTCACCCCGTCCACTATGACGGAGTTCCCTTTCGGCAGGGTCTGGATTACCTTGCCCTGCCTGCCCTTGTCCTTGCCCGCCAGGACTATCACCTGGTCACCTTTCTTGATCTTAAGTCCCATTTCTATCTCCTCACAGCACCTCGGGGGCCAGCGAGATGATCTTCATGAAATTCTTCTCTCTCAACTCGCGTGCCACCGGGCCGAAAATCCTGGTGCCTCTGGGCTCATTGGCCTGGGTGATGACTACCGCGGCATTGTCATCGAACCGCAGGTACGAGCCATCCGGTCGTCTGATAGGCTTCTTCGTCCGAACTACCACGGCCCTGATCACCTCGCCCTTCTTGACGGCTGCTCCCGGGGTCGCCGACTTCACACTGCCGACGATGACATCGCCGATATCCGCGAACTGGTTGTTTGACCCCTTCATCACTCTTATACAGAGGATCTCGCGTGCGCCCGAATTGTCGGCCGCCTTCAATCTTGTATATGGCTGTATCATTGTTCAATACCTCTCAGGTTACTTGGCTTTCTCGATCACTCGGGAAACTCTCCAACGCTTCTCGCGGCTGATGGGCCTGGTCTCCATGATCTCCACCAGGTCGCCGACGCCTATGTTATTCGACTCGTCGTGCACCTTGAACTTCATGGTCCGCCGGATGATCCTGCCGTAGAGCGGATGCCGGACTTTGTTCTCGATCGCAACGATGACGGTCTTGTCCATCTTGTCACTGATCACTCGTCCGGATCTGACTTTCCGCGTGTTTCTAGTCTCGTCCATTTACTTCGCCTCCGCAGATTCCCGCTCGCGCTGGCTGAGAATGGTCAGAATCCGAGCGATATTCTTGCGAATCTGCCGTATTTTCCTGGGATTTTCGAGCTGCTTCGACGCGGAGTCTCTCAGGCACATGAAGAGGCTCTTTCGTTCCTCAGCGAGCATATGCTCCAACTCCGTCGTCGGACTCTGGCGAATGTGTTCCCTAAGCTGTCCCAGCTTCATATCCCTCACCTGTGTCTTTCTTACTTACAAACTTGGTGCCAATCGGCAGCTTGTGAGCCGCCAGTCTCATGGCTTCCTTTGCCAACTCTTCGGTTACGCCTGCCATCTCGAAGAGGATGCGCCCGGGCTTGATGACTGCCACCCAGTATTCGGGCGCGCCCTTGCCGCTGCCCATTCGGGTCTCTGCCGGCTTCTTCGATACCGACTTGTCCGGGAAGATGCGGATCCAGATCTGCCCGCCTCTCTTGATATGCCTGGTCATGGCGATTCGGGCCGCCTCGATCTGGTTGCTGGTCAGCCATGCCGACTCCAGAGCCTGAAGACCATACTCTCCATAATTGAGCTCAGCGCCGCCTTTGACTTTGCCGGCACGCGAACCCCGATGCATCTTCCGATACTTGACTTTCTTAGGCATTAGCATTGCCGGATTGCCCTCCCTCTCCGCCTGCAGGCCGCTTACCGCCGCCGCCTCGTCTCATCCCGCCTCGGCCGCCAGGACCGCCTGATCGGCCTCCGCCACCGGGACCACCAGACCGTCCACCGCCCCCGGGACCGCGCCTTCGCTCGCCCCGACCCTCGCTCGGGTAAGGAGCAGGCAGATTCTCGAGCCTCTCTTCGATGCTGAGCGGCTTCTGGCCCGGAAGTATGTCGCCCCGGTAGATCCAGACCTTCACGCCGATGTGGCCGTAAGTCGTGGCGGCTTCGGCGAAACCATAGTCTATGTCCGCCCGGAGCGTATGCAGAGGAATCTTGCCCTGCTTGTCCGATTCTCTCCTGGCCATCTCCGCGCCTGACAACCGGCCGGCCATACCGACCTTTATGCCCTTTGCGCCCATTCTCATTGATCTGAGAATCGCCTGGCGCATGGCTCGCCTGAATCCGACGCGCTTCTCTAACTGTGCGGCTATGCTCTCGGCGACAAGCTGAGCCTCCAGCTCCGGCCTGCGGACTTCCTGAACGTTTATGGAAACCGACTTGCCGGTCAGATGCTCCAACTCCGCTCGCAGCTCGTCAACTCCCCTGCCCCCTCGGCCGATGATGATCCCCGGCCTGGCGGTGTGGAGCGTGATCTTGATCCTGTTCGCCGCTCGCTCCAGCTCGATCTTCGAGATGGCGGCCGCAAACAGTTTCTTCTTCACATATCTGCGAAGCTTGATATCCTCGACCAGCGCGGCGGCGTAGCCCTTGTCAAGGTACCACTTGCTGTCCCAGTCTCGGATGACGCCGATCCTAAAACCTATTGGATGAATTTTCTGCCCCAATTGGCTATCCCTCTTTCCTCGACTTATTCTTCCTGCACTTCCGGTGCGGGTTCGGCCGCTTTCGGCTTCTCGACCTTTGTCTTTGCAGTCTTGCGCGGAGCGGCTGCCTTCGGTGCTGCTGCAGTCTCCTTGCGTTGCCGACCGCGCTTGGCGGCCTTGGGCTTTGCTGCCACCTTCTTCAGCCGTTCGTCTTCAGTGACGATCACAGTTATGTGGCTCGATCGCTTCAGAATGCGATACGCCCGGCCCATCGCCCTCGGATGGATGCGCTTCATGGTCGGTCCCTGGTCAACCGTGGCACCAGTGATCCTCAGCGCGTCGCGGTCCATGGAGTAGTTATTCTCGGCGTTCGCTGCCGCCGATTCCACGACCTTCGTGATATACCTGGCCGCTTCATTCGGGACGAACTTCAGCATCGCCAGCGCATCGCTCACGCTTTTTCCGCGAACGTTATCCAGCACGAATCGAGCTTTTCTCGGCGTCACTCGCAGGTAACGGCCGACCGCTTTTGCATCCATGATTTCCTCCAAACACCTAATCCCGATTCCTCGGGAGAACCTATGTCAGACGGGTTGACCTCTCGGTATGGCCGCCATGGCCTCGGAAGGTTCGAGTGACCGCGAACTCGCCCAGCTTGTGCCCCACCATGTTCTCGGTGATGAAGATGGGAACATGCTTCCGACCATCATGGACGGCGAGCGTATGCCCTATCATCTCTGGGAAGATGGTTGATCGGCGGGACCAGGTCTTGATGATCCGCTTCTCACCCCTGGCATTCATCTCTTCTATCTTCTTCAGCAGCTTTTCTTCCGCGTACGGACCTTTTTTCAGAGACCTTGCCACTCAGCAACCTCCTTACTTTCTAGCCTTCAGGATGAATTTGTCTGTATCTTTGCGCCGTCTGGTCTTGCGGCCCTGAGCCACCTTACCCCACGGAGTCATGGGGCTCTTCCGTCCGACCGGCGACTTACCCTCGCCTCCACCGTGAGGATGGTCTCTCGGGTTCATGACAACCCCACGAACCGTAGGCCTTATTCCACGATGCCTCGACCGTCCGGCTTTGCCTAATGAAATGTTCTCATGCTCGATATTGCCTACCTGGCCGATAGTAGCCTTACATGTCAGCAACACCATTCGCACTTCGCCCGACGGCAGCCTGACCTGAGCGTAACGGCCCTCTTTCGCCATCAGTTGCGCTCCGGCGCCCGCGCTCCTCACGATCTGGCCGCCCTTGCCGGGGGTCAGCTCGATGTTATGCACGGTCGTACCGAGCGGGATGTTCTTCAGAGGAAGCGCATTCCCCGGCTTGATATCGGCGGTCTCACCGCATACGATCACGTCGCCGACACTCAGACCAACTGGGGCGAGGATGTACCTCTTCTCGCCGTCATTGTAGGCAACCAGCGCAATGCGAGCCGAGCGGTTCGGGTCATATTCGATGCTCGCGACCTTGGCCGGAACATCTATCTTGTTCCGCTTGAAGTCTATGACCCGGTACTGCCTCTTATGACCGCCGCCCCGATGGCGAGTGGTTATGCGACCCTGCGCGTTTCGTCCGCCTGACTTCTTTAGGGGCCGAAGCAGCGACTTCTCCGGCTCTGTCTTCGTTATCTCTTCGAAAGACGAAACCGTCGCAAACCTTCTACCCGGTGATGTCGGCTTGAATTCCTTGACCGGCATGATGTCACATCCCCTCGAATACTTCGATCTTGTAGCCGGGCTTCAGCGTGACTATGGCTTTCTTCCAGTCGGCAGTCTTGCCTTCCGGATGCCGCCCAAGTCTCTTCTTTTTGCCCTTGACTATCATCGTATTGACGCCGTCAACCTTGACGTTAAAGACCTTCTCGACCGCTTTTCCGATCTCGATCTTGTTCGCGGTCTTTCGGACGCGAAATGTATACTTGCCTATTCCCGCACCTGCAACACTCTTCTCAGTCAGAAGCGGGCGCTCGATTATCTCATAAGGATCCGTCATTTGGCCTAGACCTCCCCCATCTTCGCCAGCGCACCTTTGGTAAACAAGACCGTATCCGAGTTAAGGAGGTCATAGGTCGAGATTCCGGGCGCGACTCTCAGGATCAACCAGGGCACGTTCCTCGCCGACTTGCGGATGATTTCATCCGGTTCGGCAATCACGAGCATTGTTTTGCCCTGAACATTCAAGTTGTCCATGATCTCGACAAACCGCTTGGTGCCGATTGCCTCGAGTTTCAGATCATCAACGACGATGATCTGCCCCTCGGCTAGTTTACTGGACAGCGCGCCCTTGATTGCGAGCCGGCGCATCTTCTTAGGCATCCGTATCTCATAATCCCTCGGATGAGGACCGAACACCACGCCGCCGCCATTGTAATGAGGCGCTCGGATCGTTCCCTGCCTGGCGCGGCCCGTTCCCTTCTGGCGATACGGCTTCTTGCCGCCGCCTCTGATCTCGCTTCTGGTCTTCGTGTCGGCCGTGCCTGAACGGCGATTCGCCAGATGAGCTATCACCGCGTCGTGCATCAGCCCGGCATTCACCTTGACCTCGAAGACCTCAGCCGGCAGATTGATCTTCTCAACTTCCGCGCCTTCCGAGTTAACTACGGCTACCTCGGGCATTGTCATTCCTCCATATCAATCCCGATCAATCGGGACGCCATCTACCCCATTTTCGAAACAGTAATCAGACCGCCGTTTGCGCCGGGCACCGCGCCCTTGATCAGCATCAGGTTCTTCTCAGGGTCTACTCTCACAACCGTTAGCCCTCGAACCGTGACCGTCTCACCGCCCATGCGACCGGGACGCTTCACGCCCTTGAACGTTCGGGCTGCATCGGTAGCGCCGCCGGACTGCGGCTTCCTGTGAACCATCGAGCCGTGGGTCTGCGGGCCCCCACGGAAGTGATAGCGCTTCACTGCGCCGGCAAATCCCTTGCCCTTGGAGGTCCCGGTGACGCTGATCTTGTCTCCCGACTTGAAAATGTCAACCTTGATCTCCTGGCCGACATCCAGATCCGAGTTACCGTCAACCTTGAGCTCGCGCAGATATCGCTTCGGTGCGACTCCCACCTTGGCAAACTGTCCCGCCACAGGCTTGGTTTGGTGTTTCACCTCTCCGAATCCTACTTGAGCGGCACTATAGCCATCCTTCTCAGGAGAGCGCAGGCGCGCAACCGTGACAGGCCCTGCCTCCACAACGGTGACGGGAACTACCGTACCCGCCTCAGTGAAGACCTGAGTCATTCCGATCTTCTTGCCCATGATTGATTTAAGCATTTCCAATACTCCAGCTTCTAGAGTTTTATCTCTATGTCCACGCCGCTCGGCAGGTCCAATCTCATCAATGCGTCAATCGTCTTCGGACCCGGCTCAAGAATATCAATCAGCCGCTTGTGCGTCCGCATTTCAAAGTGCTCCATGGACTCTTTATCAATGTTCGGCGCTCTGTTGACGCAGAAGATATTCTTCTCCGTAGGAAGGAGGACAGGACCGGAGATTCGCGCGCCTGTGCGGCGTGCTGTCTCCACGATCCTTTCCGCAGACTGGTCCAGTATTCGATGGTCGAAGGCCTTGAGCCGTATCCTGACTTTTTCTCTACGCATTGACAACTCCTTCGGCAGTTATTCCCTGATCGCCGAGATCACGCCCGCGCCGACGGTGTGACCGCCTTCTCGGACTGCGAATCGGAGGCCTTCCTCCATGGCGATCGGCTGTATCAACTCTCCCTCGAGCGAGATGTTGTCCCCAGGCATCACCATCTCTACTCCCTCGGGGAGCTGGATGGAGCCGGTCACATCGGTCGTCCGGAAGTAGAACTGCGGCCGGTAGCCGTTGAAGAACGGTGTGTGCCGCCCGCCCTCTTCCTTGGAGAGAATGTAGACCTCGGCCTTGAACTTCGTGTGCGGCTTGATGCTGCCGGGCTTCGCTACGACCATCCCCCGCTCGATCTCTTTGCGCTCTACGCCCCTGAGCAGCAGCCCGACGTTGTCGCCCGCCTGCCCGGAATCCAGAATCTTGCGGAACATCTCGACGCCCGTGACGACGGTCTTCCTGATCTCGGGCTTCAGGCCGATGATCTCCACTTCCTCAGAGGTCTTGACCTGCCCGCGCTCGACCCTCCCGGTCGCCACTGTCCCTCGGCCGGTGATGGTGAAGACGTCTTCTACCGGCATCAGGAACGGCTTGTCTATGTCGCGCACAGGAGTCGGGATGTAGCTGTCCAGAGCATCCAGGAGTTCCCAGATCTTCCCGCACCACTCGCACTCTCTCTTGGCGCATCCGCACTCGAGTGCCTTGGTGGCAGATCCCACGATCACCGGGATGTCGTCCCCAGGGAACTCGTACTTGGATAGAAGCTCCCTAACCTCAAGCTCCACAAGCTCGAGCAGCTCGGGGTCGTCTACCATGTCCGACTTGTTCATGAACACGATGATGTAGGGCACGCCTACCTGCCTGGCAAGCAGGATGTGCTCCCTGGTCTGGGGCATCGGGCCGTCAGCGGCCGATACCACCAGGATCGCTCCGTCCATCTGGGCGGCGCCGGTGATCATGTTCTTGATGTAGTCGGCGTGTCCCGGACAGTCTACGTGCGCATAATGCCGGTTCGCCGTCTCATACTCCGCATGGTAGGTCGCAATGGTTATGCCCCTTGCTTTCTCTTCCGGCGCGGCGTCTATCTCTTCGAACTTCTTGAACTGCGCCAGCCCCGACTGCGACAGCACTTGCGTGATCGCAGACGTGAGCATCGTCTTACCGTGGTCAACGTGTCCGATCGTTCCCACGTTTACATGCGGCTTCGTCCTCTCAAACCGCTGCTTTCCCATCGTTTATGCCTCCTTATGAGCGCTTGTAATGGCCGAGGTAGATAACCTCGCAATGATAACAGAATGCCCGCAGGATTACCAGATTCATCCCGACGGATCGGGACATCGAGCGCCGTCCGAATCACGGCCCTGCGTCTTACCGTACTGCAAACTGGCGCCCCAAGACCCGATTCACAAGCTCTTCGGCCAGCGAATCCGGCACTCTCTCATAGCGCGCCGGCTCCATCGTATATACAGCCCTTCCCTGGGTCTCCGACCTCAAACTGGTCGCATACCCAAACATTTCCGCCAAAGGCACATTGGCCTTGATAACCTGTGTTCCGCCAGGGCCGGGCTCCATCCCCAGGATATGCCCGCGACGTGAATTCAGATCGCCCACGACCTCGCCCAAGAAGCTCTCGGGCGTCACGACCTCGACGGCCATGATCGGCTCCATCAGGACAGTGCCCGCTTTCTGCATTGCATTCTTCACGGCCATAGAGCCTGCGATCTTGAATGCCATCTCGGACGAATCAACCTCATGATAAGAGCCGTTAACCAGGGTGACCCTCACGTCAACTACCGGATATCCGGCGAGTACGCCCGAATCCATCGCCTCCCGGATGCCTCCCCGAATCGGCGCAATAAACTCCTTCGGGATCGAGCCGCCGACCGTCTTGTCAACGAACTCAAATCCCTTGCCCGATTCGAGAGGTTCGACTTCGACGATGCAGTGGCCGTACTGGCCTCGACCGCCGGTCTGGCGGACATATCGCCCTTCGCCCTTTGCATGGGTCGTGATAGCTTCCTTGTAGGCAACCTGAGGCCTGCCATGGTTCGCCTCGACGCTGAATTCCCGAAACAGACGGTCCATGATGATCTCGAGATGGAGCTCGCCCATGCCCGAAATGATCGTCTGGCCGGTCTCCTCATCCGTCCGCATCTTGAATGTGGGGTCTTCGGAGGCCAGCTTCGCGAGCGCGACGGCCATCTTATCCTGATCTGCCTTTGTCTTGGGCTCGATTGCTACGGAGATAACGGGTTCGGGGAATTGGATCGCTTCGAGGACGATTGGCTTGTTCACATCGCAGAGGGTGTCGCCGGTAGTGGTTTCCTGCAAGCCGACGATGGCAAGGATGTCGCCCGCGTGAATGTCGGTCACTTCCTCACGGCGGTTTGCGTGCATTCGAAGGATGCGGCCGATCCTCTCCTTCGCGCCCTTGGTAGCGTTGTGGACGGCCGATCCCCGCTTCACGTGCCCAGAGTACGCCCGAACATACGTAAGTTTTCCTACATACGGGTCGGTCACGATTTTGAAAGCAAGGGCTGAAAAAGGTTCACTGTCGGAGGGGTCTCGGGTCTCAGCATCACCGGTTCGGGGATTGACTCCTGCCACTGCGTCTACATCGCAAGGTGATGGAAGGTAATCCACTACTGCGTCCATAAGCTGCTGGACGCCTTTATTCTTAAACGCCGCTCCGCACAAGACGGGGACCAGCTGGCCGGAGACTGTGCCTTTTCGTATTGCAGCCATGATCTCCTCGGATGTTACCTTCTCGCCCTCAAGGTATTTCTCCATCATCTGCTCGTCAACATCCGAGAGGGCTTCGAGCATCGTCTCTCGGTATTCGAGGGCTAGGTTCAGCATGTCGGCGGGAACATCCGTGATTTCTGTCTTGGTGCCGAGTTCGTCGGATTCCAGAATGGCATTCATGTGGACGAGGTCAATCACGCCCAGAAATGTGTTTTCACTGCCGATGGGAAGTTGGATTGGGACTGCGTTCGCCCCCAGGCGCTCTCTTATTCGCTCGACGACATGGTAGAAATCCGCGCCGAGTCGGTCCATCTTATTGATAAAGGCAATTCGGGGGACCCGGTACTTGTTCGCCTGCCGCCAGACTGTCTCCGACTGAGGCTGCACTCCGCCGACTGCGCAGAATATCGCTATTACGCCGTCGAGGACGCGGAGGGACCGCTCGACTTCGACGGTGAAATCAACGTGGCCGGGGGTGTCTATGATGTTGATGATGTAATCGTTCCACAAACAGGTGGTGGCGGCGGAAGTAATCGTGATGCCGCGCTCCTGCTCCTGCTCCATCCAGTCCATAGTTGCAGCGCCGTCGTGAACCTCGCCCATCCTGTGTATCTTCCCTGAATAGAAGAGGATGCGCTCGGTCGTAGTCGTCTTACCTGCGTCAATGTGCGCCGCAATCCCTATATTCCTTGTTTTCTCTAGTCCATAATCGGTCACAAATACACCCCGAGATGAGTACTCGGCCCCGCCTAAAGCGGGCCGGCGGTCCTCACCCCGTTACTACCACCGGTAATGAGCAAACGCCTTGTTCGCCTCGGCCATTCTATATGCGTCTTCTCGCTTCTTAACGGAAGCCCCGGCTCCCGATGCGGCATCCATAAGCTCTGCCGCCAGCTTTTCGACCATCGTCTTTCCGGGTCGCTTGCGGGCGAAAGTCACTATCCAGCGAATCGCCAATGCCAGCCGCCGGGTTGACCTGACTTCGATAGGCACCTGGTAGGTCGCACCGCCGACACGCCTGGGTCTAACTTCGACCGCCGGCATTACGTTGTCAATGGCCCTCTCGAACACCTCAACGCCGGGTTTACCGGTCTTCTCTTCTATCTGCTGGAGCGCCTGGTAGAAGATCTTCTCGCCAACGCTCTTCTTTCCCCGCGTAAACAGCCGGTTGACGAATCTCGCCACGAGCTGGCTGTTGTACACCGGATCCGGCAGAGTCTCTCGCTTGCGAGGTGGTCCTTTTCTTGGCATGTCTTACTCCTCCGAATTACTTCGGCTTCTTGGCTCCGTATTTTGAGCGGCTGGATTTTCTATCCTTAGGCCCAGCCGAGTCGAGGGTTCCTCTCACGATGTGATAGCGCACCCCCGGCAGGTCTTTCACCCTGCCGCCTCGAACAAGCACTACCGAGTGCTCCTGCAAATTGTGTCCGATTCCCGGGATGTACGCAGTCACTTCCATTCCGTTCGTCAGCCTGACTCTGGCGATCTTGCGAAGCGCCGAGTTCGGCTTCTTCGGCGACCTGGTCTGCACGACGAGGCAGACGCCTCGCTTCTGAGGCGTGCCCTTTAACGCGGGAGCCTTCGGCTTCTTTGTTACCTTCTGCCGCCCTTTGCGAACCAGTTGACTGATTGTCGGCATAGCGTACCTTCCTTTTCTGAATTACCAGACAAACAAAAAACCCTTCGGGCACACACTCGAAGGGCAATGAGACACACCTGTTGCATGCGTTCTATCGTTTAAACTGTATCAGGAGGTGTTCTTCCTCTCATTGCCCCCCTTATGTATGTTATGCGGCGTCTAATTCCACATGAGCGGATCCGTCCATGCTTGAGATACCGCAGAATATCCACCGAACCTACATAGTATACTCGACACCTTTAGCATTTGTCAACAGGTTCGCACGTGTTCTTTTCATGATTTTTTAGTCACAAAGCGATCAAACAGCTAAGGAGTAATCCTTAATGCGTAACCCGGACCGCTGTTTACGAATTACTCCTTACGCATTATGGTCCTAGATGTCACTTTCGGAGCCGCCGTCGGCGGCGACCTCTGATTTGTACTGTGCGCTGGCTTCCGGCTCGGACTCCTCCTCATCGAGGTTGGGGACGGCCAGGAGCTGGCCGGCCTCGTAAGCCTCGCGAGTGGATATCTGCGCCCTGGGTATGATTTTGCCCTCGGGGGCTTCGACTTCCACCGCCCGATAGACAGGCAGTCCGGTTCCTGCCGGAATCAACCGTCCGATGATCACGTTCTCCTTAAGGCCGACCAGATTGTCACGCTTGCCCTTCACTGCGGCATCGGTCAGCACCCTGGTTGTCTTCTGGAACGACGCGGCCGACAAGAAGCTGTCGGTTGCAAGCGATGCTTCCGTAATCCCAAGAAGCACCCAGTCTGCAGTTGCCTCGGTTCCAGGGGGATCCATTTCCCGCACCCTGGTATTCTCTTCCTCGAACGCGAACTTATCCACGATCTGGCCGGGGAGGAACTTCGCATCGCCCGCGTGCCGAATCTTACGGCGCTTTAGCATCTGGCGGATGATAACCTCGATGTGCTTGTCATTGATCGAGACACCCTGCGCCCGGTAAACGCTCTGAATCTCGCGAGTCAGGTAGTCCACGACTCCGCGCACGCCTCGAAGATCGAGCACCTTGTGAGGATCGAGCGGGCCTTCAGTCAGGCGGTCGCCGGCTTCCAACTCGCTTCCCACGTTGACTTCCAGGTTCCCCCGGTAAGGCACGAGGTAGGTCTTCCGCAGGGTGACGTCCTTGACTTCCATGTCCTTCAGTTTCCTCAGGACCTTATCGGTGACATCAGTTCCGGCTGCGAACGCCACTTCGCCATCCGCATTGAGGATATTGTCCGCAAGCGCTTCGCCGGAGATCTCGGCGGTCTCGCTGATGTCGTGCTTGGAGTGGATAACCACCCTCTTCAGACCCTTGGTCTCGATATCCACGACTTCGCCAGCCACCTCAGTGATGATCGCCTGTCCCTTGGGCTTACGGGCCTCGAACAACTCGACGACCCTCAGCAGGCCGCGGACCTGGTCCTCAAGTACCTTCAGGACCGCCTGGACTGCGCGAACTCTCTCGCGCTCCATGCCTTCGACGTCTTCTTCCAGGGAGATCAGTCCACGGCGAATATCATCATGAAGCTCTCGCAGGGATTCCTGCTTCTTCTTCTTGACTTCGGCAACTCCGGTCAGGTACTTGCCCGCGATGCCGCCGGTATGGAAGGTTTTCATTGTGATCTGAGTTCCCGGCTCGCCGATTGACTGAGCGGCAATGATGCCGACCGCAGTACCGGTTTCACACAGCTTACCGCTTGACATGTCGCGTCCATAGCAGCTTGCGCAGATCCCCTGTCTCGACTCGCAGAATAGAGGCGAGCGGATTCCGACTCGCTTGATGCCCAGCTCTTCGATCTGCTTGGCCATACGGTCGGAGATCTCTTCGCCGGCCTCGACGAGGATCTCGCCGGTATTCGGATCGGCGATTGCTTCGAGAGCAGAGCGACCCTTGATCCTCTCGCCTACGGTTTCGACTATGTCACCTTCCTCGACGATCTGGGCGACGTAGATACCCTGGGTCGTGCCGCAGTCGTCATCTCTAATGATGACGTCCTGCGCCACATCAACCAGCCGCCGAGTAAGATACCCGGCGTCCGCGGTTCGAAGCGCGGTATCCGCCAGACCCTTGCGAGCGCCGTGTGTGGAGATGAAGTATTCCAGGACCGACAGCCCCTCGTGGAAGTTCGACTTTATGGGCAGGTCTTCGATGAGGTTGCTGAACGGGTCGGACATCAATCCACGCATGCCTGAGAGCTGGGTGATCTGCTTCAGGCTGCCTCTAGCGCCCGAATCCGTGATCATAAAGATTGGGTTGAAGTTATCAATGTTTTCCAGAATGGCCTCGGCAACATCCTCAGCGGCCTTGGTCCAAAGCTCGAGTACCTTCTGCTTTCGCTCACCCTGGGTGATGAGACCTCTGCGATACTGCTGATTGGTCTTATCAACCGCCTCTTCGGTTTGGGCAATGATCTCCTCGCGCTTGGCGGGGATGTCCATATCGGTCATCGAGATCGTGATTCCCGCCTGGGTCGCGTACTTGAAGCCCATGGTCTTCAACTCATCCAGCAACTGGATGGTTCGCTCCGATCCATGAAGCCGATGGCACTCGGTGACGATGTCGGAGAGTACCTTCTTGTTCATGACCTTGTCAACCGGCCGCATTTCCTCAGGCAGCACCTGGCTGACAATCAGCCGACCCACAGTCAGCTCCCTGATCTCGCTCTCGCCATCCGCCTTCCTGATTCGAACTTTGATCGGGTGGTGGAGATCCACCTTGCCCAACTCATACGCCAGAATGGCTTCGTCCTCACTGCTGAATATCTCCGGGAAGACATCCCCTTCCCTCTTCTTGCTGGCATAATACAGGCCGAGGACGATGTCCTGAATCGGCGCTGCGATTGGATGTCCATCTGCCGGCGAGAACAGATTATGGGTTGCCAGCATGAGGATCCTGGCTTCAGCCTGAGCAGACGACGACAGAGGCACGTGAACGGCCATCTGGTCGCCATCGAAGTCGGCGTTGAACGCGTGGCAGACCAGCGGATGAATCTGGATTGCCTTGCCGTCAACCAAGATCGGCTCGAACGCCTGGATACCCAGTCTGTGGAGAGTCGGCGCTCGGTTCAGCATGACCGGATGCTCGCTGATGACCTCTTCGAGGGCATCCCAAACCTCGGGCTTCATGCGGTCAATCATCCTCTTCGCCGTCTTGATGTTCGAGGTATAGTTCTTCTCCACCAGCGCCTTCATAACGAACGGCTTGAACAGCTCCAGGGCCATTTCCTTCGGAAGCCCGCACTGATGGAGCTTCAGGTTCGGGCCGACGACGATGACCGATCGGCCGGAGTAGTCCACTCTCTTGCCGAGCAGATTCTTCCGGAACCGGCCTTCCTTGCCTTTCAGCATGTCGGAGAGCGACTTCAGCGGTCGGTTGTTCGATCCGACGACCGGTCGAGTCCGCCGTCCGTTATCAATCAGCGCGTCCACTGCTTCCTGCAGCAGGCGCTTCTCATGGTTGATGATGGACTCCGGCGCACGAATGTCAATAATCTTTTTGAGACGGTTATTCCTGTTAATGATGCGCCGATACAGGTCATTCAGGTCTGACGTTGCAAAGCGACCGCCGTCAAGCTGAACCATGGGCCGAAGCTCGGGAGAGATCACCGGGACGGCTTCGAAAATCATCCAATCCGGACGGCTCTTCGAGTTTATGAACGCCTCGACGACCTCCAGCCTTTTGATCGCGCGAGCACGCTTCGGGCCCTGGGTGTTGCTAATTTCCTGCCGCAGCTCCCTTGCCAGGCGCTCGACATCAATTTCCCCGAGAAGCTCTTTGATCGCCGCCGCGCCGAGACCTGCCGTAACCACGCCGGTCATATCCCTGCCCAGCCGCTCGCCCAGAATATCCATCAGGCGCTCGACCGCCCGATACTGGTCCTCGGTAATGAGCTGCTTCTTCTCCGCAGTCTCGATGAGTTTCAGGGCCTGAGTGATCTCCTCGGTCCTGTCAGCGGCATCGCGCTCTTCCACCTTGATGCGATCAGCGAGCTGCTTCTTGATTTCCTCGGGGCTCGGCATGGGCTCGGGAACTTCCTCCGCCTCTTCGAGAACCTCTTCTTCCTCGTCCGACTCGCCCTCAGGGGCAGCGTCCTCATCGTGAACGGGCTCGGCCTCCATCTCAGGCTCCACTTCCTCGATGGCTTCCGCCTCGGCCCTGGCCGCTTCCTCCTCTGCCTGGAGTTCGGCTTCCTCCGCAGCGCTGATCGGTTCCCCCACGCTCTTCAGGTCTTTGACCGAACTCCTGCGAGCGATGGCGATGGCATCCTCTTTGCCTTCACGGATGGCCTCGATCTCGGCGCTGACTGCCGCACGAATATCGTCCAACTCGCTGTTAATCCGAGCCCTGTCAACCTTCGTGACAATGTAGGAGGCAAAGTAAATGACCTTCTCCAGCGGCCTCGGCGAGATATCGAGGATAAGGCTGAGAGGGCTGGGAACGCCCTTCAGGTACCAGATATGGCACACCGGAGCCGCCAATTCGATATGGCCCATCCGCTCGCGCCTGACCTTCGACCGAGTCACTTCCACGCCGCATCGGTCACAGACTATTCCCTTGAACTTCACCTTCTTATACCGGCCGCAATGGCATTCCCAGTCCTTGACCGGCCCGAAGATCCGCTCGCAGAACAAGCCGTCGCGCTCCGGCTTGAATGTGCGGTAGTTGATAGTCTCGGGCTTCTTGACCTCGCCGCACGACCATGCGCGCACTTGCTCAGGGGAGGCAATCCCGATCCTAATCTTATCGAATGTACTTACGTCTGTCATATCGCGTCCTCCCTAAAGTCTCCAACGGTCTCCACCAATTGCCTTCCTCTGCGAAGAAGCGCCTGGCATGATCCTTTCGGAGGGCTCCTCTTCTTTGTCTTTCAGGTCGATCTCCCTGTCTCTATCGTCTTCGACAGTCACTTTGAGCCCCAGACTCTGAAGCTCGTTGACCAGAATCTTGAACGACTCCGGAATACCGGGTTCAAGCATACTGTCTCCCTTGACGATGGACTCATAGGTCTTCACGCGACCGAGCACATCGTCAGACTTGATAGTCAATATTTCCTGAAGTGTGAATGCCG
>Ga0307380_10001022_pt1 | contig 42055 bp, 32 predicted proteins | sample UN3MG_FD_202239 | JGI IMG/M metagenome (GOLD analysis project Ga0307380, IMG submission 202239) | Soil microbial communities from Risofladan, Vaasa, Finland - UN-3 | ecosystem: Environmental > Terrestrial > Soil > Coastal area > Acid sulfate soil | place: Finland: Risofladan, Vaasa | collected...
CCCCCTTCGGGGGCTGGGCCACGGGAGGTCGTCAACCCACGGCTCCCCGAGCATCGCCGTGGGCTTCATTCCCTCGCCTCCTTCGGAGGCTGAAAACGCGAACGCCCGGCCCGTAGGAGATTACACGCACCCGTATCCCACTCGTGGGAGCCCTCGGCTATGGCAACCCGAGGAGCCGGCTCCACAGCCTGCCTCCTGGCCATTGCGGCGGCCGCCGCCTGCCTTGCCGACGGCTGGTCCGACGCGCCCGAGCGCGAGGTCACCCTCCCCTCGGGCCGCAAGCTCGCCTACGCCTGCCATTTCAACAGGAACGATGTCCGGGAATCCTGCCGGGTGGGCGACGCCATCGTCCTTGCCCTCGGCCGCCGCGGCGTCCTCTTCCTCCGCGCCACAGAAGCCCCCGCCCGGTGATTCCCCACCGTTTGACAAACCTACGCGACCTTCGTAGCATGCTCCTGCTCTCCACCACCTCCGCAGCAGGGAGAACACGATGATTCGATTCGGCGGACCGCTCTTCGGCGTGGACACCAAAGACCCCGACGCCGCCGCCAAGGCCTGCAAGGAACTGGGCTACGGCGCCATCTACTGCCCCGACCTGAACCCCGACGACGAGGCCGGCTGCCGCGACTACGGCCGCGCCATCACACGTCACGGCCTCATGATCGCCGAGGCAGGCGTCTGGATCCGCCTCGCCGGCCCCAACCCCGAGGAGACCCGCGCCAACGTCGAGCGCGCCATCCACCGACTCCGCGTCGCCGACCTCGTCGGCGCACAGTGCTGCGTGGACATCGCAGGCTCCTTCCACCCCACAAGCTGGCACGGCGCACACCCCGCCAACGTCGCCGACGACATGCTCGACGCCGCCGCCGTCATCGCCCGCACCATCATTGACGCCGTCCAACCTCGCCGCGCCAGGTTCACCTACGAGATGATGCAGTGGACCCTCCCCGACAGCGCCGACGCCTATCTCGAACTCATCCGCGCCGTGGACCGCAAGGCATTCGGCGTCCACCTCGATCCCACCAACCTCATCAACAGCCCCCGCCGCTTCTACGACACCGCTGCCGTCATCCGCGAGTGCTTTGAGAAGCTCGGCCCCCACATCGCCGCCTGCCACGCCAAGGACGTGGCGATGGACCTCGACAAGGCCATCGTCCACCTCACCGAGACCCGCATCGGCACCGGCAACCTTGACTACCAGACGTATCTCGAATGCCTCGACTCCCTCGGCCGCGACGTCCCCCTCATGATGGAGCACCTCCGCACCCCCGAGGACTATGCCGCGGCCGCCGACCACGTCCGCAACGTTGCCAGGACCATGGCGATCGAGCTCGGCTGACCCTGCTCCGGGAGGCGCGCCCCGACCTGCTGGGGACCAAGGAATGAGAACCCTTCCCGCTCTGCTGGCGGCCATGGCGCTCCTCGGCACGGGCCGCGACCGCGCCGCCGGCGCCGCCAGCGACCCCTGGAAGGCCACGGCAGAGGCGATGCAGTGGTGGCGCGAGGCCAGGCTCGGCATGTTCATCTGCTGGGGGCCGGTGAGCCTCAAGGGAGTCGAGATCGGCTGGGGACGCGGCAAGGCCCGCCCCGACCAGAAGCAGGGCGGCCGCGGCCCCGTCCCAGCCGAGGTCTACGACGGCCTCTACAAGCACTGGAACCCCACCCTCTTCGACGCGAAGGAGTGGGTCGCCGTCGCGAAGGACGCCGGGGCGCGATACATCATCTTCCTCGTCAAGCACCACGACGGCTTCTGCCTCTTCGACACGAAGCTCACCGACTACAGGATCACCAGCCCCCTCTCCCCTTTCCGCCGCGACATTGCCGCTGAGGTCGCCCAGGCCTGCCGCGAGGCAGGGATCAAGCTCCTCTGGTACTACTCCCAGCCCGACTGGCACCACCCCGACTACCGCACCGCCAACCACGCCCGCTACATCGAATACCTCCACGGCCAGCTACGCGAGCTGTGCTCCCGCTACGGCAGGATTGACGGCATCTGGTTCGACGGCCTCGGCGGAAGCGCGAGGGACTGGGATGCCGAGGGCCTCTTCAAGCTGATCCGCGAGCTTCAGCCCCACGCCGTCATCAACAACCGCTGCGGCCTGCCCGGCGACTTCGACACGCCGGAGCAGCGGATCGGCCGCTTCCAGGGCCATCGCCCGTGGGAGAGCTGCATCACACTGGGCACGCAGTGGGCGTGGAAGCCCGACGACCGCATCAAGAGCCTCAAGGAGTGCGTCGACACCCTCGTCCGATGCGCGGGCGGCGACGGCGACCTCGCCCTGAACACCAATCCCATGCCCGACGGGCGGATCGAGCCACGGCAGGCCGAGCGCTTCAGGGAGATCGGCGCATGGCTCAAGCGATACGGCGAGGCGATCTACGCCACCCGCGGCGGCCCCTTCAGACCAGCACCCTGGGGAGCCGCCACGTGCAAGGGCAAGACCGTGTACCTGCATATCCTCAAGTGGGACCACGATGCCCTCACGCTGCCCGCAATCCCCAGGAAGATCCTCTCCAGCCGCCTCCTCACCGGCGGCACGGTCGCGCTGAAGCAGACCAAGGAGGGCATCGAGCTCTCCGTGCCCAAGCCGGACCGTCAGGAACTCGACACGATCGTCGCCCTGGACCTCGACGGCCCGGCCCTCGAGATCAGCTCGCTCGCACAGGCATCCGGCTCTCTCGCCGCGGGTAAGAAGGCCAAGGCATCGAACGTCTTCCGCAACCAGGCCGAATTCAGCCCCGAGAAGGCGTTCGACGACGACCTCAGCACCCGCTGGGGCTGCGACTGGGGCACCAAGGCCGCGTGGCTCGAGGTAGACCTCGGACAGCCCACGACCTTCGCCCGCGCCGTCATCTGCGAGCCGTACGACCGCGTGCGCGAGTTCGAGCTTCAGTGCAGGGACAGCGAAGGCGACGCGTGGCGCACCTTTCATCGCGGGACCACGATTGGCGAGCGGCTCGAGCTCCGCTGCCAGCCCGTCACCGCCCGCTTCGTCCGCCTCAACCTCAGGACTGTCGAAGGCCCATCTATCTGGGAATTCCAGCTTTATGCTCCCCAGAAGCCGTGAGGAGACGCCATGGCCAAGCCCGACGTGTCCGCCAACGAGATCGCCGCCCGCCTGGATCAGATGGACGCCTATCTGAAGACCAAGCTCCTCCCCTTCTGGATCGAGAACTCGGTTGACCGCCAGTACGGCGGCTTCCTCACCTACTTCGACCGCAACGGAAAGCCCACGGGCGAGACCACCAAGACCCTCCTCTGCCAGGAGCGCATGGTCTACACCCTATCCCACGCCCACCGCTGCGGTTACGGCGACGGCCGCTGCCTCGAACTCGCCCGCCAGGGCCTCGAGTTCATGGTCGAGCACTTGTGGGACCCCGAGCACGGCGGGTGGTTCTGGACCGCCGACCGCCAGGGTCGCATCCTCGATGATTCTAAGATTATGTACGGCCAGAACTTCGGGATATACGCCCCCGCCGAATTCGCCCTCGCCGGCGGCGGCGACCTCGGTCGCGACTACGCCCTCAAGAGCTTCGCCGCCATCCAGGCAGGCGCCACCGACACCCTGCACGGCGGCTACTACGAGATGCTCAAGCGCGACTGGTCGCCCAAGCCCCCCGGCCCCTACGGCGGCGACCGCAAGAGCCTCGACATCCACATGCACATGATGGAAGCCCTCACCAACCTCTACGACCTCACCCATAACCCCTTGCACGAACGCAAGTTACGCGACGTCATCGCCATCCTCCTCACCCGCATGCTCCACCCCGTGAGCGGCTGCGGCATCGCCCAGTTCGCCCTCGACTTCACCCCCCTCGAAGCCATCATGTTCAAAGCCGTCTGGGGCAGCGACCGCGACCACGCCGGCAAGCCCCGCCCCCTCAACAACACCTCGTTCGGCCACAACGTCGAGCTGGCCTGGCTCCTCAAGTGGGCCGCCGACACCCTCGGCGACCCCATCGAGCCCTACCTCCCCGCCATCCGCAAGCTCTACGACCACGCCGTCACATACGGCATAGATCCAGAGCACGGCGGGGTTTACGTCGAAGGCCCGATGGACGGCCCCGCCCGCGACCTCCAGAAGGAATTCTGGCAGCAGGCCGAGACCCTCGTCGGCATGCTCGACGCCTGCCTCCTCTTCGGCGACCGCAAGTATTGGACTGCCTTCGACTTAACGTGGCAATTCCTCTGGCGGCACGGCATCAACCACGACGTAGGCGAGTGGTACGCCCTCCTCGCCCGCGACGGCACGGTCCTCTGGGACTACCTTGGCCACGCCTGGAAGATCAGCTACCACACCGTCCGAGCCATGGTCGAGAGCCTCGCCCGCCTCCGCCTCCTCCTCGACCGCGCCTGAGGCCGCTTTCATGCCATATTGGCAGCCCCGGCAAAGTGACTCTTTTTGGACATTGGGGCGCTGTTTTTTGGACATTTGGCCACCCCGCTTCGACCCCCTTCGCAGCCACCCCCTCGTCCCCAGCACGAGCGGATGCTACCATCCGGTACGACTGGTGCTCAGCCCCTGAATCCCATCCACTTCTGACCGCCAAGACGCCAAGTCCGCCAAGCTCGCCCCGCGCAGAGCAGCAGGGGCCGCGGAGGAAGGCAGGCGTCCACAGATTCCAACGATGGGGATAGATGCGGAGGACAGGTGACCGGGCTTCGGCCTCAGCCGCCCGATCTCATCTGTGGAATCTGTGCAATCTGTGGACCAGTTCTTCTCCCCTCCCGCGCGAAGCGCTGCCCCTCCTCACCGCCTACCACATTTCCATTGACGCCCCGCCGCGCGGGCGCTATGATGCTCGACACAGGACGCGAATCTCCCAAGGCAGGCTCATCGGCGGTGTGCGAACACAGGGGGCAGAGCCGATGCCAACAGACTTCGAGTTCGGCATCTATCTCAGCACCAGCTCGATAGACAGAAAGACAGACAGAGGTGAAGGGAGAACGTATGGGCAGCCGGAGTCTTCGTCTTGTCGACCTGCTCAGAGCAAGCTGGGTCGGGGTTGTTGAGCAGTGCAAGGCTGCTCCCGGCGCAGCGTTCGCTCTCGCGTTTCTCGAGTCGATCGGAAACCGATGCAAGCAGCTTCGCGATGAGGAACTAAGGGATCTGCATGAACAAGCCCAGAACCTGAGAGCCGAAGACATCCGACAGACGCTCGGCGACCTCATCATCGAGGGCGAGGAGGTGCGGAAGCGCGTCGAGCAACTCAGCATGGATCTGGTCGCGCGGTTTGTGGAGACAAGGTCAATGGGGGCCGGCATCGCGGCAGTTGAGGGCAGCCTCGTGCGCCTTCAGTCAACTTCGGACGAGATACTCCTGACGACGCGAACCAGTTCACAAGACATCGCCGGGATCCGGAAGCAGTTGGGGGAGATTGATGCCAGACTGTCCGACGGCCACGTAGGCACAGACGGGTTCCATGGCGAGATCGATAAGGCAGCCGCCTTCCTATCGAAAAGGCAGCCCGATGTCGCACTCGGATTCCTGCAGGACTTACGCAGTAGATATTGGGATCGGATGGATGCACGAGAGCGCTACCGGGTGAAGACGAACATGGGGCACGCATACCGCCAGAAGGATGACTTGCAGAACGCAGCACAGCATTTCCTTGAGGCGCACGCGCACCAGACAGGTGACGTGGACGCAGAGGGCCTGAGGCTCGAAGCGTACATTCTATTGGATCGCGGTGAAGATGCGAAACAGTTGGCTGGGGAACTCCGCGCGAAGTTCCCTCAGTCTGCGAAGGTCGCCAGCCTTTGGGTAAGGTTGCACACTGAACACATCTCCGTAGATGAAGCGGAGGCTCAGGTCGGCCCCGCGTTGTGCGGCAACTGGGAGGTCGCAGCTTCTTTGGCTGACATGGCTAGGTTCCAGGGGAAGCTTGAACACGCCGAGCGTCTTGCTCAGGCCGCGGCCGCGTCAAAGCCCGACGAAGCAGCGCTGAAAGGTCTTCTAGCGGAGATCATGCTTGAGCGCGACAGGCGTGGCCGCCAACCGGGCCGCCTTGTATCAGCAGAGCTCGACGTCACCAGGGTGAGGGAAGCCATCAAGCTGCTCTCCGATACCATAGACGATGCAGGGGAGCACGCGCCATCTCACTGGCTTTCCCACTTGCTTGTCACAAGGGGCGTTGCACATGCCCTGTTGCGGGATCGTGACAGCGCGGGTGCAGACTTCCAGCGCGCCTTCTCGCTGAGACCTGATTGCCCCGAGGCACGCTTCTATCTCGCCGTTTTCCATGAAGAGGGTGGAGGTAGAAATGAGGCCATCCGCCTGTTGTCGTCCGCAAGAGATGAACACAGGCCACTCACGATGGACATTTTCCTTGCGGAACTCCTGTGGAAGCGTAACGAGAAGGCGGACAGAGACCTCGCACTACAGATGCTCAATGACAGATGGCCCCACTGGCCCGAACAGGAAGTCCAGACGAGGCTGCACTTTGTTGATTGCCTGGTAAGGCTCTATTCCGGCCTGGACCAATACCAGGATGCGCTCGCGATGCTGGCGCGCCAGGAGGTCCAACAGCTTCCTACCACATCGGCGCTCAGCTGGACCGCCAGGGTCAGACTCGACGCCGGGAGCAGGGAAGATGCCCTGAAGGATGCGAATGAGTGTGCGAGACATGTGTCATCGGACACACCAGTGCCCGACGTTGTGCGTCTGGCTGGGGTGTTCAGGGCCTTGGGGGAGTACCCCCGCGCAAAGCAGCTTCTCGCTAAGATCGTGCCGCCGGACTCCGTCTCGGGAGAGACCTATTGGCTCCTTGAGTGCGCGATCAAGTCGAAGGACGATCGGTTCGTGATGGACTTCTGTGAACAGCTCCGAGAGAACGGCATCTACGATGTCCAGTGTCTGGATGCCGAGGTCAATGCACTTGTGGAGTACAACGCCTACGAGAAGGCAGTCGGCGTCTTGCGAGAAAGTGTCGAACGAACTGCGGGTGAGCCTGCCAAGCGCCATCTAAGGGCACGGCTCTCCCAGATCGCGTTGCACCTTGGCATGGAGGCTGCTATCGAAAGTGATCCTCACAAGCTACCGTCAGTAGAAGAGGCAGGCACTCAACTTGGCAGGGTCGTTGTGCATGTCCTACTGCACGGCCATGCGCCTATTGATGCTGTCAAATTCGCATATGAGTTGTACAGGCGAAATCCCGAAGACTTTGATGCGTGCTCCGCAGTCATCGATTCCATGGGCTTGTTCTACCACATTGACCCAGGCATCGAGACTTCCAATCAGGCTACCGTCGGCTCGGCGGTCCGCTACAGAGACGACGCTACCGGACAAGAAGACTGGTGCATCATTGAGGACTTGCCGGAGCCAAAAGCAACCCTTCGAGAGTTCTCGCCTGAACATGCCCTATCGGTCGCCCTTCTTGGAAAGCGTGTTGGGGATACGTTCGAGATGCCGGGCCCCCAGCGCTCGGGCGTCATACTAGCCGTCTCAAGCAAGTACCTGTATCGATGGCATGAGTGCGCAGAAGAGATGTCGACCAAGCACCCTGCGCACGCGTGGGTATGGACATACAGTGCAGCCCACGACCCTGAACTCTCACACCTGACGAAGATTGTGAAGTCGAGACACGAGACTGTCGAAGTCGCTCTTGCCGCATATCGCGAGCAACCGGTGCCAATCTGGCTGCTCTCACGGCGCCTGGGCAAAACTACGTTTGAGATCGTCCAGGCTGTCGCGCAGCAAGCTGATCTCCCACTGCGCTGCTGTTCCGGCAACCAGATCGAGATCGGCCAAGCGGCCCGAGCGCTTCAGGGTGTCGGAAGCTTGGTTGTGGACATCACGGCACTTGGCACGCTTCGCCTGCTCGATGCCATCGACGACGTAGCCGCGTGGCCAATCCAACTCCTCCTTACGCACGGGGCCTATGAGGAACTTCGGGAAGCCTTGAGAAGCCTATCCATGAAGCCGACCGACTACGCCATTCTGGTGCGGGACGGCGACAAGGAGAGAGTTGGGGCAGTCCCCGCGCCGGACGACGCCGGTGCCCAGGAGAGGCTCCGAGCGTTCTGCGAGGGACTCCCCAAAGTCATGCAGCTCATAGATGGCACTGCACTCGCTGACGTCGAGCAGGCCACGCGCGAGAAGCTCGTTAGGTACTTCGGGCAGCCAACTGCCGAATCAATAGCAGCGGCGGTCACCCGCAGCGCGCCCCTCTGGGTGGATGATGCAGCGGCGTCGGCTGTCGGCAGAGAGCTCACAGGCCTGAGAGGGGTATGGACACAGGCTGTGTTCGACCACGCCTTGCGAGCCGGCTGGATCCCGGCAAGCCGGTTCTGCGATGTGACCTTCGATCTGCTGAAGATGGGCTATCACCGCACGCTGATCACCCCGGAACTAATCCATGAGGCAATCAGGAGAGCGGGATCGTCTCCTGACGCTTACCCGCTGAAGGGAGTGCTAGACCAATTCGCCGATGGAAGCACGGTGCCACAGGCGCTGTTCTTCTTGGCCGGTGACACGATTCGCCACGCTTGGCAGAACGCCATGCTCGATAGGGCCGCTGAGGCGGTAACCATCAGGATCCTTGAGCGACTGGCATCGCGCAAGCAGGGAGCCGCGATCATCAGAGCGCTAGCAAGGCAGCTGGAAGGATTCTTCGGCCTGGATGCGCCTAATGCGAGCAGGGCAGCAGCGGTCGTACAGACGTGGCTGAGAGTATCTAAGAGAGTCGTGTTGCCGTAGTCCCAGCGGCAGAACACGATCTCAGGCAGGCAGAAGGACCGCGAGATCGAGATGCCGCCGCTGGAGAAGCGCGTGGACGCTCTCGCTGAGCAGTTGTTCGGCCTCTCCTGAACCCAGTTCTCGCGTGCACGTATGCACGCCCTACCATCGCCTCTTATCCGTGCCCATCCGTGCCATCCGTGGTCGCCTTCTTCTCTGCGTGCCCTCTGCTCCCTGTGCTCGCTCTGCGTGAGACTCCTCTCTTCTGACTCGCGCGATTCGCGGACGCTCGTGGTATAATGTCGGGGCATGGGACACGTTGGCGGCGGCAAACAAGAACCTGTCAGGAGACGACGGCGTGGGACCAGTGGTGTGGCTGGTGAAGGCGACGGAGGCGGAGGGGAGGGAGGCGACGATCCGGCTGATGGAGGAGTTGGACGCGGCGGCGATTCTGAGGCCGAAGTCGCGGATCATGATCAAGCTGAATATCACGGCGAATCTGCCGCCCGAATCAGGGGTCATCACGTTCCCGTCCGTGCTCGACGGGGCGCTGGCCTACCTGGCCGACCACGGCATCCGCAACGTGATCGTGGCAGAGGGCGGCGGGGACGATGTGTCGGTGGCCTTCGAGCGTTTCGGCTACCGGGAGGTCGCCGCTCGCTACGGGGTGCCGATCGTGGATCTGAATCGCGATGAGGCGGAGTGGGTGGAGGTGCCGAATCCGCTCGTCGTCCCGCGCTTCTCGATCACGAAGACGGTGCGGTCGTGCGACGCGATCCTGAATCTGCCCTGCCTGAAGGTGCACAACGCCGATGCGGTGGTGACGATCTGCATGAAGAACATGATGGGCTGTATCGAGCGCTGCCGTCGGGGCGAGATGCACAAGGGCATCACGCAGAGGCTCATGGACCTGCTGAAGATCGTCCGCCCGACGGTGAATGTGGTGGACGGCCTTGTGGGCCGCACGTGGGGCGAGATTCACGGGGAGCCGGTGGGTATGGGCGTGATGCTCGCGGGAACGGATATGGTGGCGGTGGACGCCGTGGGCGCGGCGACGATGGATATGCTCAACGTGCCCCACATCGAACTCGCCGCGAAGCACGGCTACGGTGTGTCCGACTTGAGCCACATCGAGGTCCGCGGCGAACCCATCGGGGCGGTCCGCCGCCACTTCCGCCGCCGCGGCTGGAACGCCGCGACGTGGGGCGCCGAGCCAAAGGCGTAGGAGCGAGCTGGGGAGGAACTTCTTGGGAAGAAGTTCCTCCCCAGACCCCTCTTCAAGAACTTTCACATTGGCTGTGGCATTCGAGCGGCTCGAATGCCACAGCCCAGTGTGAGAGTGCTTGGGAAGAAGGGGGTCGGGGGAGGGAACACAAGAATGCCGGCAACTGCCGGAGCTGAAGTGAGGAAGTCATGACCTATCCGAGAGTCGAATCCGTCACACCGCTGCCAGGAAAGCGCCTTCGCGTGACCTTCTCGTCTGGCGTCCGGAAGGTCTACGACTGCGCGCCGCTCCTGAAGTCCGAGCCCTTCGCCCCGCTGGAGAACGACGCCTTCTTCGCCCACGTGCGGCCAGCCGATGGGGGCTATGGGGTGGTGTGGAGCGACGAGGTGGACCTCAGCGAATCAGAACTGTGGCTTCACGGCAAGGAAGAAGGTGCCCGAACACGGCGTCGCGTCGCTACCGCTTCGTAGGCTCGATGGGCGGTAGCGTTGAGAATGCCTCCCATTTCGCCTCGATGGCCTTGGGGTCGGGGAGGCCGGCGTGGACCCAGAGGCCGTAGCGGAGCTTCAATGGCTCGCCGAGCTTGATGACGCGCGGGGCGTCCTGGGTGAAGGACGCGCCCATCCAGCCGTCGTCGCGGACGTGGAAGATGCTGGGGTGGTTGGGGTTCGAGGGGTGGTCGAGGAGCGTGATGCCCTCGATGACGCCATCGGCCACGGCGCCCGAGTAGTCCATCCATTTCGCCCGTTTCCAGAAGACGCCCTTCTCGTCCACCCCGCCCTCGGAGTTGCGGATGGTGCCGGCGCCGTCGTGGACGCCGATGGTCTTGGCCATTCGGACGGCGAAGAAGCCGAAGGGGGTCTTGCCCAGCGTGGCGTCGGCGCCCTCGGCGGAAAGCTCGATGTCCACGACGATGAGCAATTCGTCGCCCGGCAGGGCGTGGACGGCGGTGGTGCGGCGCTCCTTGAGGAGGGTCTTGCCCTCCTTGTTCACCCAGTTGTTGTGGGAGATGACGGCGGCAGAGTCGGGCCCATCGTCGAGTCGCTCGACGCGCTGGTGGACGATTCGCCCGCCGCGGTTGTTCGACCAGAAGTCCGTGCCGTTCACGTCGTGGTGCGAGACCCACACGGAGTTGTGGTGCCCGTGGCTCTCGGGGTCGTGGGGGTGGCCCATGCGGGTGAGGGGGCGGCCGCTCGGGCCGACGACGGGGAAGAGGAACGGGCGGTCGAGGTCCTTGCCGAAGTGGTAGCGGGCCACCTCCTTGCCGTCGCGCTGGAACGCCACCTGCTGATACGGCTGGGGCGCCGCCTGCACGCGGGGGACGGGTTTGGGGTGGAGGTCGGCGCCCGCGGCCGCCGCCACAAGGCAGAGGCACAAGGCGAATACGGAAATGTTCGCAGCATCCATGTGGTTCTCCTTGATGCGTGAGCCAAGTGTACTTGGTATACTGAAGCGGGCGGAAGAATGCAAGACCGCCTGAAGGCGGCACTACAAACAGGAGAGGCGCATGGGTGAGTTGAGCGAGAAGGACTACGTGGTCGTGGTGCAGTGCGACATCGTGAAGCAGCGCTGCTCGGGCTACTTCTGCGAGAAGGCGTTCAACGAGCGGACGGGCGGCTTCGCCGAGTATCCGAAGGACAAGGCGTTCCGCACGCTCTACCTGACGTGCGGCGGGTGCTGCGGGCGGGCGGTGCAGCGCAAGCTCACCCACCTCGCCCGCAAGATCAAGCAGCGGGAGGGCATCGAGAAGGACCGCATCGTCGTGCAGCTCTCGTCGTGCATCACCCGGGACAACTTCCACGGCCCGCCGTGCCCGCACCTGGACTATCTGAAGACGCTCATCGCCCGGGTCCGGCTGGACGTGCGCGAGGACACGAGCATCAGCGAGCTGTCCGAACGGCGGCGCAAGGAAGGCATCTACTCGAGCAGAGGAGCCACGTGTGAAAGCCGTTGATGTCAACAGGCACTTCCTCTCCCAGGCCGACTGGGTGGACGCCGCGAAGACGGTGGACCGCGTGGTCGTCGGCGACCCGCAGAAGGAGGTGCGGCGCGTGCTGGTCACCTGGATCGCCAGCCTCGGCGCGGTGCGGGCGGCGATCGAGCGGGGCATTGATATGCTGATGACCCACGAGCCGACGTTCTGGGTCCACGCGAACGAGTTGGAGATGATGGAGACGTCGCGGATCGCGTCGGCCAAGTGGCACGCCATCCAGCAGAGCGGCCTGGTGGTGCTGCGGAACCACGACGCGTGGGACCGCTGGCCCGCGATCGGCATCCCGTGGGCGTGGGCGCGGTTCCTCGGCGTGGGCGAGAAGCCCGTCGCCACAGGGGCGAACGGCTATCAGCACCGCTACGACATCGAGCCCGTGCCGCTCGACGAGTTCGCCGCCCGCGTGGCGAGGCGGACGGCCACGATCGGCGAGAGCGCGGTGCAGGTGGTCGGCGACGGCCGCAAGCCGGTCTCCCGCATCGGCATCGGCACGGGCTGCGCCTGCGACATCCACACCTTCCAGGAAATGGGCTGCGACGTCTCGATCGTCTGCGACGACGGCTCGTGCTACTGGGCCGGCATCCAGCGCGCCGAGGACGACGCGCACGCCGTCATCCGCGTGAACCACGGCACCAGCGAGGAGCCGGGCATGGCCACCCTCACCCGCTACATCAACGAGCACCTGCCCGGCCTCCAGGCCGAGCACCTGCCCCACGGCTCGACGTTTCGGCTGGTGGGGAGAACGGCGGGCGGGGGTTGACATGACCATTCCAGATGACTATAGTAGTGAATGGGGGTAGGAGGCAGCCGATGAAGAACATGTCCATCAGCGAGTTCAAGGCCCACGCACTGGCGACGCTTGACCGTGTGGCGCGGTCAAAGGAGGGTCTGGTCATCACGAGACGGGGGAGGCCGCTCGTGCACGTGATCCCGTTCCGGGGCTCGCGGGCCGACGGCGCGCCGGGCAAGCTGGCGCACACGCTGGTCTTCGAGAAGGACATCGTGTCGCCGCTGGGAACCGACGCCTGGGAGGCGTGTCGGTGAGGTATCTGCTGGATACGCACGTGTGGGTGTGGTGGAACGTGCGCCCCGCGGCGCTCTCCGCCCGCGTGCGCGGGCTCGTTGGCCGATCGAGAGAGCGAGACGAGTTGCTGCTGTCGGCAGTCTCCCCGTGGGAATTCGCGAAGCTCGTCGAGAAGGGCAGGCTCGGCGTCTCGTGCGACCCCGAGGAATGGATCGAGCAGGCGCTGAGGATGCCGAGGCTGCGACTGGTCCCCCTGTCCCCGCGGATTGCGTATCGCTCGACCGTTCTCCCCGCCCCGTTCCACGATGACCCCGCCGACCAAATCATCGTGGCGACCGCACGCGAGGAGGACGCGACGATCCTCAGCAAAGACGAGCGAATCCTCGCGTACCCGCACGTGCGAGCCGTCTGGTGACGCCCCCGCTCAGCGAGTGCGGCTGGTGGCGGCCACCGGCCCGGGGCGGGTCGAGCGCTCGAGGTAGTCGGGCCAGAGCGGGCAGTTCATGTCGATCCAGCACTTCACGCGGTGCATCTCGTCGCGGGAGAGCTTCACGTCGTTGTGGCCGTTGGCCAGCACGGCCCAGAGCTTGCTCTTGAGGGTGCCAAAGGTGAGCGGCTCGCGCTTCGCGTTGCCGCCGGAGTTGTAGCCGCAGTCGAGCACGTGCACCAGGCCCTGCCGAATGAGTGTGCGGTACGAGGCGGGAATGCGGTCGGCGTCGAGGGTGCCCGTGAGGTCAAACCCCTTCTTGTGCTTCGCGTCGTGGCATTTCACGCACCTGGCGTCCCAGACGGGTTGCACGACCTTCGCGTAGTCGAGCGGCCCGGTGCCCCAGGAAGGCGTCTCGGGCACTCGCGGCGGGTGCTGGAAGGCGAGGGGCACGCGGGCGACAGGCGCCTCGCCGCGGCTCTCGTGGCAGCCGATGCAGCTCCGATTCTCGCCCGGCTGGAACTGCACGACGCTGCGCATCCGCTGAAGCTCGTTGAGGTCGGCGTCGAGGGCCTGGAAGTAGAGCGTCTTGCCCGACGGGACGAGGAACTGGGCCGAGCCGTCGGCCTCGACGGGCACAAGGCCGTGCGACGCCTTGGCCACGTAGCTCGGCCAGCCGAACGGGCCGCTCACCTTGTCCACGGGCGAGGCGTACCATTTCATGAAGTCGGGGTGATCGCGGCGATAGCCGCCGTTGCCCAGCGGCTCGAGGGGCGAGCGCACCTCTTCCATGATGCGGATGAACTTCACGGCGCCGCGGGCCACGGCGGGCTCCAGGCCGCGGTAGACGTCCATCATCACGACGCGGGCCTTGCCCTCGAGCTTCTCCGCTTCCGCTTCCGCTTCGGGCGCGAGCACGGGTGGCGGCGGAACCGGGCGGAACGGCGAGGGCGCCATCGAGCCGATGGCCAGGTCCTGGTGCAGCACCTCGCGGTTGCCGAAGCGGTCAATCACGTAGAGGCCGGCCACCCGCTGCGGCGCGTGCGAGACCAGGAAGTAGTCGCGGGCGATGGGGCACGGGTCGCGGAAGTATTCCTCGTCGGGCCACATGCCCGGCCAGGGCACCTCGGGCGTGAGGCTGGTGATGGCCTCGCGAGTGAAGCGGCCCTTGGTGAGATCGAGCAGCGCGATGGGGCCGTTGAGGTCGCCGAAGTGCGAGATCAGCGTGGCGGCGATCTCGTGGGAGCCCGGCACCTCGCGGCCGCCGGCGTAGCCGTTGGGCTGGATGATCGTGTTGCCGAAGACGAGCTCGACGTGCGAGCCGTCGGGGCGAATGGCCCAGAGCGTGTGGCTGAAGTCGGCGCCCTTGTCAATGTACTCCGAGCGGGTCCAGATGATCCGCCCGTCGCTCATCACGCTCGGCGCCCACTCGCTCAGGTTGGAGTAGGAGAGCGGGCGGATGTTCGCGCCGTCGGCGTCCATGCGGAAGAGCACCGACACCTCGGGCCGCCAGCACAGGTAGCGGGCCTTGCAGCGCGACGACACGAAGGCCATGCCGCCGTCGGGCAGGGGGCAGGGATAGTAGTCGTGCCAGATGCCGTCGGTGAGCTGCTTCAGGCTGGAGCCATCGGCGTTGACGCTGTAGAGGTGGAACTGGCCTTCACGCGAGGGGCGGTAGCCGAAGTAGACCTTCGTTGCGTCGAAGCTGGCCACGGGGTCGCGCGCGATGCCGCCGCCCGCGTCGAACAGTTCCACCGCCGTCGCCTCGTCGGGCGCGAGGCCGCCGTCGCGGCGCGGAATCTCGAGGCGATAGACCCCGCCGCCGCCGCGATAGCGCGAGTCGAGCAGCACGCTGTAGTTGTGCGACGGCTCGTAGGCCTGGCGCTTGACGAAGAGCACCTTCTCGAGCGGCGCGAGGGCCGGCTCGCGGAAGAACAGGCGCCGCTTCGCCACGCGGGCCTCGTAGAGGGCCTGGCGTTCGGCCGCCAGGTCGGGCCGCTCGGCGGCGAGCAGCCGCTCGTGCCGACGGCGAAGCGCATCCAGCTCCTCTCGCGGGCCGCGTATCCTCTGGACCATGTCTTCCATCAAGGCCAACGCGCGCCCCAGCGGGTCGTAGCGGAACAGGTGAAGCGCGTAGCGCCCGCCCCCGTCCTCGGCCAGCGTGAGGTCGAACTCGGGGCCGATGGGCCCGCGTTCGGCGGGGATGGTGAGGAGCCTCGATTCGCCGGGCTTCAGCGCCACGGCGTCCTCGCACGCATTCGTCGTGAGCTTCACGGCCTCGCCGCCCGCGGGCACGGAGAGGCGCACGCGGAACGCGCCGTTCACGCACGGCGGCACCTCGGCCACGGCCAGCGACGAGAGGGCGAAACTCACGGGCCGCCCCGCGGCGGGCGTGTGCTTGCCGCCCATGCCCAGGCCCACCCGCAGCCCCTGCGTCTTCAGATTCGGGAAGAGCGACAGCGGCAGCCGAAGCTCAAAGCAGGTGAGTTCCTTGTCAGACGCGCTCTCGAGCGGCGTGCTCTGACTCGGCGCGAGGCTGTTGAGCACCAGCCCCTTCTCCGTCCAGGCCACCACGCCGCAGCCGCCGCCGTCGCCCGTCGAGACCACGGCGATGTGGCTGCTGAGCAACCGGTCCACGCGGATGGCGAGGAACAGCTCTTCGCCCTTCCGCCCCGCCATGACCTCGTGGCAGACGAGGGGGCTGTGGTCCCAATCATAGGGATAGGCGACGCGGGCGACGCCGCGCGAGGCGCCGGCCCAGGCGGGGTCGTCGAGCGAGCCGTCGAGCTTCGGCGCGGCGGCGAGCGGCGGCAGGGGCAACACGTCGTCGGCGACATGGTGCGGGTACTCCTTGACGCGCCCGTTGTAGGGCACGAGCCGCGGGCTGAGGTCGGCGCGGCCATACGCCTTCAGCCAGGCGTGCTCCTCGCCGAGGAAGGCGTATTGCAGGCAGGGCGTCTCTGCCCCGCGTCCCCGAACGATCGCGGGCGGGGGCGGCGGCGGCGGCACCCTGGCGGCGAACCCGCCGCGACGCGGCCGCGCCGCCACGGCCGCTGCCTTGCTCGCGACCTTGGCCACGGTCGCCCACTGCTTGCCGTCGAGCGACAGACGCACCTCGAAGGCCACGGGCACGCGGTCGGCGTAGCGCCCGGCCCGGTCGCGCGAGAAGACGACCTTCGCCACCTGCGCCGGCTTCGGCAACTCGATCTGCGCCCACTCCTCGCCCGTCGAGGCGGCGATCCAACTGTGATCGTTGCCGTACTCGCCGTCGTTGAGGTGGGGAATCGCGTGGATCGCGTAGCCGGCGAGGCACGACGATGCGGACGCCTTTGCCCCATCCTTGGCCAGGGCAAGGTTGAGCTTGCCGTCGGGGCCGTAGACCTCCAGCTCGTCAATGCACGGCTGGGCGCCCGAGCTGGCGAAGATGACGAAGCGGACGAGTCTCGCCTCCTGGGCGGGGAAGATCACGGCGTTCGGCTGGTCGGCGCGAATCGGCTGTTCCGCGGCCACGGCCATCACGCCGAGACACCATGCCGCCGACAACGCCGGCACACACCAGCGAACCCCGTCATGCCGAGCGGGTCGAGGCATCTCTCGTCTCCAGGCTCCTCCCCCGTTGCGCGCCAACATCCTATGCCATTCCCCCAGCGACTTCAAGCTTGATCTTGCGGCGGCGGAATGGTTCAATCGGTGTGTTCCGACCTACCGAAGCTGGAGTGGCCTATGAAGCTTCTGGCCGCGCTTGTCGCATTGGGGCTCGTGACGGCCCCGCTCCTGGCTACCGAGTACTACGTCGCCCCCACCGGCGACGACAAGAATCCCGGCACGGCGGCCAAGCCGTTCCTCACCATCCAGCGCGCCGCCAGCGTCATGAAGCTCGACGACACCTGCCACATCCGCCAGGGCGTCTACCGCGAAACCGTCCAGCCCTGGAAGTCCGGCCAGGAGCGCCGCCCCATCCGCTTCCTCGCCCACAGGGGCGAGCGAGTCGGCGTGTCCGGCGCCGACCCCGTGACCGGCTGGCGGCGTCACAAGGGCAATATCTGGAAGGCCGACATGCCCTGGAGCGTCGGCCGCAACAACCAGGTCTTCTTCGACGGCACGATGATGGACGAGGCCCGCTGGCCCAACAACACCGACGGCAAGCTCCTGACGCCCAACGGCGCGCGGATCAGCACGGGCGGCGACTGGGGGCTCACCTGCCGCCTGCTGCCCGACGGCCTGCCCGACGACGCCTGGAAGGGCGGCGTCGCGTGGGTGCTCGCCGGCGCCCGCTGGACCAGCTTCACCTCCGTCGTCGCCGGCTACCGCAGCGCCGAGAAGAAAGTCCTCTTCTCCATCCCCGACCCCGCCTGGGTGCGCGAGCACATGAACCCCCGCCGCGGCGGCGAGTTCACCCTCGTCGGCTGCCTGGCCGGCCTCGACGCCCCGGGCGAATGGTGGTACGACCGCGAGGGCACCACCCTCTACCTCATCCCGCCCGTGGACGACGATCCGAACAAGCACGAGGTCCTGGCCCGCCGGCGCACGGCGGCCTTCGACCTCAAAGGCCGCTCCTACATCGAGATCGCCGGCATCGACGTCCACGCCGGCGGCGTGGACATGGACGGCGCGGACCACTGCCTCATCGAGCGGATGCGAGCCACCTACGTCGCCCACACCCGCGGCGGCAACACCGGCGCATCCCTCAACGAGAAGTGCGCCCTCTACATCGCGGGCGACCACAACACCGTGCGCAACTGCGAGGTCGCCTTCAGCGCGGGCGACGGCATCCGCGTCGGCGGAAACCACAACCGCGTCGTCAACTGCTGGATTCACGACACCGGCTATCTCGGCTCCTACGGCGCCCCCATCGCCATCAGCGGCTACGGCCACCTCGTGAGCCACTGCACCATCCACGACACCGGCCGCGACGGCATTCTCCTCAGCGGACAGGCCCACATCGTCCAGTTCTGCGACGTCTACAACACCGGCCTCATCGCCAACGACACCGGGCTCCTCTACACCTGCGGCAACGACGGCGGCGGCACCGAGATCCACCACAACTGGTTCCACGACAACAAGGCCGCCGGGCTCGGACTCGGCATCTACCTCGACAACTTCACCTCCAACTACCTCGTCCACCACAACGTCGTCTGGGCCTGCGACGACCCCATCCGCCTCAACAAGCCCTCCACCTACAACCTCATCGCCAACAACACCCTCCTCGGCCCCATCGCCAACTGGGGCCGCTGGCCCGACGACCGCATGTTCGCCGTCCGCATCCACAACAACCTCCTCACCAAGGGCATCCAGAGGCACCCCGACCTCGTCGCCTCCCACAACATCACCACCACCTCGCTCGACGGGCCGGCCATCCGCTCCGGCAAGGACCGGCCGGGCATTGATGCGGGCATCGTCCTCCCCGGCATCGCCGACCAGTTCCTCGGCAAGGCCCCCGACTGCGGGGCCTACGAGAAGGGCGACGAGCCGCCGTGGAACGCCGGCCACGACTTCGCCAACCCGCCCAAGGCCGCCTACAAGCCGTCGCAGACCCCGCTGCGCAACCACGTCCGCAACGGCTCCTTCGAGCTGTTCCGCGTCACCACGCTCCCCGTCGGCGACGAGCTCAGCCCCTGGAAGAAGACCGGCGCGAAGGCCGCCAGACCCCTGCTGGGCCGCGGCGGCATCCAGACCCATCCCGACGAGCGCGACTCCTTCATCGGCCACAGCGCCTGCCTCAGCGGCCCGGCCGACGACGGCCTCGAGCAGGAGATCCCCGACCTCCAGCCGAACACGAAGTACCTCCTCGCCGGCTGGCTCAAGGTCAAGGACGCCGCCGCCATCCGCCTCGGCGTCAAAGGCCACGGCGGCAAGGAACTCTCCAAGCCCGCATCGAAGGACAAGTGGCAGCTCGTCACCGTCGAGTTCACCACAGGGCCGGGCAACACGTCGGCGACCGTCTGCCTCCTCAAGCCCGGCCCCGGCACCGCCTACGCCGACGACGTGGGCCTCATCCCGGCCCTCAAGGCCGAACCCCCTGCGGGTAAGTAGTGCCTCGCAGGCCCCGCGTCGCCCCAGTTTTGCTCATCGTTGCTCAGTGTAGCTCAACATCGCGCACACGGGTTTAGTCGCACGGAGGTGGGACGCGGCTCAAGATGCTCACCTGTTCTTGGCTGAACATCTTGGGGCCTGCCATAACTTCCTGGTGACACACGACTTCTGGCGCAAGATAGTCAAGATGCTCACCCGTGCGCAACAGGGGGTGATCATCTTGCCCCCGCGACTGAATACAGCGGGGCGGCGTCGCCATGATGGCCACCTTTCCTGGCCTGGCCATCTTGGGACCTGGCATAAGCTCTTGGCGATACACGACTTCTGATTCAAGTTGGCCAAGATGGCCACCTCCGCGCAACAGGGGTTGGCCATCTTGCCCTCGCCTCTGGCACACGCAAGCCTGTGTGCCGAGTGCTCTACATCACAATCCCTGACGGGATGTTCGGGCTTTCGGGATTGACCGTGACCTGCCGCTTCGTCGGCTCGACCACCAGGTCCCCCATCGGGATGGCGCCGAGAAGCACCCGATCCCCCAGCACCAGCGCCCCCACAAAGCAGCTTCGCCCCAGACACGTCACCTTCACCGGGCCAACATACGGAACCACTTCCTTCTTCCCGTTCGCCACCGTCACCTCTCGACGCTCCGATTCCTTCAGGTCAAGCTGGATTCTCACGTGCTCGGGGATGCACAGCGTGATCGCCCCTGTGTCCACCACCGCCTGCACCTGCACCGGCTTCAGCTTCGGCTTCTTGGGATTGGCGAGCGACACAACCGGCTTGATGATACCCATCGCTTCACCTCCACCCCCAGTATGCCCCGAAACAGCCGGGTTGCAAGGGCCGTGTGGGACATCCCTATCGCACCGGTGCCGCCGCGGCGAAGTGCTTGGCAATCTCGTCGGCGGGGAGGGCGCGGGGGAAGAGGGCCGCCTCGTCGAGCTTGCCCGCGAAGTTGGCGATGTGGTCGCACCGGCCGCCGAGGAACACGGTCTCGCAGCCGTCGGGCGTTGTGGCGGCGGCCTCGCCCGCAACCTCCTGCTTGCCGTCGAGGTAGACGGCGACCTTCTTGCCGTCGCGGACGAGTGCGACGTGGTGCCAGGTGCGGAGAGGAATGTCGGTGGTGCCGGCGAGAAGCTCTTTGGCGATGTTGCCGTTGTAGAAGATGAGCTTGCCCTGTGCGTCCTTCTTCCCCCCGATGCCGAGGTGGTCGCCGCGGGCGTCCTTGTCGCCATCGGCGCCGCGGGAGAACAGGTAGCCCGTGACCTCGCGGGCGTCGGAGGGCAGGCCGTTCCAGAACCAGAGCTCGACGGTGTAGGTGGAGCCGAGTCCCTTCGGGGCGGCCTTCATTCGCCCGCCGGCGAAGTGGGGGCAGCGATTGATGGCCCTCTCGCCGGAGAAGGCGGGCGACTGCGGGCCTTCGAGGTAGAAGGCGATGCAGTCCTCGTAGGTGCCAGGGCAATTCCCCGCAGCGTCGGCGGCAGGGGTCCAGTTGATCTCCTCCATCCGCCAGTAGGCGAGGGGCTTGGAGGCGAGGATGGCCTCGGCATAGGGGCCGTTGGCGACGGCGAGCTTGCGGCGGGGCTTGCCCGCGGCCTCTTCGAGGCACTGGAGCACGGTCTCGACGATCTTCGGCTCGGCCTGGACCTCGAGCCCCGCCGAGCGAGCGGGCCAGGTGGTGTAGCCGCCGAGGGTGTGCTGCTCGGGGGGCGGAATGTAGCCCTCGGCGCCGTTGGCCAGCTCGAGGTTCATCGTCGGCATGAGTGGGCTTTGGGCCTTGAGCTTCAGCCCCGTGACGCCGTAGACCTCGGCGGGGATGGCCGTGATGCCGAGGTCACCGACCCGTATGGCCTGAAGCTTCAGCTCGCGGGTCGGCTCGTCGTGCAGGTAGACGGCCTCCTTGGCGTAGACCTCGCGCTGGCTCTTCGGCATGGGGCCTTGCATCTTGGCGACGATCTCCCTGGCCCAGGCGAGGCGCTTCTCATCGGGCGTGCGGCGGCCGAGCGTGAGCTTCTTCTCGCAGGCGGCGACGGCCGCCCAGTCGCGATATTCCGCCTTCTTCAGGGCCTCGACGGCGATCTTGGCGAGCGCCTCGGCGTACTGCTGGATGTTGATGCTCTTGCGCGGCTGACTGTAGTCCATCCAGTGCAGGTCGCCGGCCGTGCCCTGGGACATCATGGCGACGAAGGGGGGTTCCAGCTTGTCGGCCCCAAGCATCGTCGCGAGCTTCGCGCAGAAGATGCCGAAGTAGTCGCTCGACACGGCCCCTGCGCCGAAGTAGTGCATCGAGAAGTTGGCGAACACCGCGATGGGCCGGCCGTCGGGCGACTGCACGGCCAGCAGCGTGAGGGCGGGGTCAATCGGCCCGGCCGGCCCCACGTGGTTGGGGCTTTGGTAGCCGGGGTGCATCATCGCCCGAATGTTCCGCTGGCCGAAGGGGTCGCCGCCAATGCGGTCGGGGCGGAGAATCCAGCGCCGGCAGTTGGTGTGCTCGTGCGCGTCGGCGACGGTCCAGCCGACCTTGGCGGGCGCGAGGCTTTTCGCCGCCTGCTCGATACCCTGGACGATGCCGTCGCGCAGCACGGGCACGTAGTCCTCCTGCACGCCGGTGCCCAGCGCGCCCATGACCGAGGGAGCGGAGTGGGAGTGGACGGCAGAGATGAGGATGTGGCTTGTCGGGATACCCGTGGCCTTGCTCGCCAGTGCCCTGGCCTCGTCGCAGAACTCGCGGGTCATCATCAGCGTGTCCACGACGGCGAAGGCGACCTTCGTCGCCCCGTCGTCGAGCACGAGGCATCGGGCGTTGAGGGTGCCCGCGGGCCCGCCCGCCCTGCCCTGGAGGAACCCGCCGCTGACGACGACGGGCCACTTCTTCGGCATCACGTCCACGGCGCACGCCCCGGCCCGAAACGTCTTGCCTCCCTCCCCTGCGAGGGCAAGCCCCATCACCGAGAGGCCCACGACCGAAGTCAGAATCACCCAGCCGCTTGTCGTCGCCATCGCATTTCTCCTCGGAAAAGCACCGCGGTTGATCCCTCCTGAGGCAAAGGATACCATGAGGCCAGCCGCTGCACAAGGCGGAGGACTCGCGGGCGGCAGCTCAGGAGCCTATGGGGAACGCAAGCTCGGCATACGATCTGATTGTGGTGGGTGGCGGCCCGTCGGGCAGCTCGGCAGCGCGGCGCGCGGGGCTGCTTGGGCTGCGCACACTGCTTGTCGAAAAGGAGGCATTCCCGCGCTACAAGGCGTGCGCGGGCGCGCTGTCGGAGACGGCCCGGCGCCTGCTGGACTTCGAGCTGCCCGCGGAGCTGTGCGGCCCGCAGATTCTTGGAGCAAGGGCGCACTACCGAGGCCGCTGCGTCGAGTGCCAGATGCCCTTCCCCCTCGCCACCACCGTGACGCGGAGCCTCTTCGACGACTACCTGCTCCAGAAGGCTCGTGAGGCGGGCGTCGAGGTGAAGATGGCCGAGAGAGCCCTGGGATTCACGCAGACCGCCGACCGGGTCGAGCTTCAGACGAGCCAGGGGGCCTACCGAAGCCCGTTCCTGTTGGTGGCCGAGGGCTCGCAGGGGCGCCTGGTGCGCCAGGTGAGGCGGAAGGACCGCCCCACGGAGTTCGCGGCGTGCCTGGTGACGGAGGTAGAGCTGGGCGAGGAGGCCGTGACCTCGCGCTTCGGGCATCTTGCGGACATTCATTTCGGGGTGGTGCCCCTGGGCTATGCGTGGATCCTTCCCCACCGGCGGCACCTGTCCGTTGGAGTAGGCGGCTTGGGCAAGGGGCTGCACAACCTGAAGGGGCGCCTGGTGGGGTTCCTTGCGGCTCAGGGGCTCAGCGGCGGCGGCCCATTCCGGGCGCACACGGTCCCCGTGGGCGGCAAGAGGCGAAGACTTGCCAGCGGGCGGGTGCTCCTGTGCGGCGACGCGGCGGGATTCGCGGACGCCTGGACGGCCGAGGGCATCGCCTACGCCATCCGCTCGGGCCAGATTGCGGCCGAGGTCATCGGAAGGGCAGCCGCCGGGACGGCGAATCCGACCTGCCTTCAGGAGTACCCGGCCCTCTGCCACCGGGAGTTCGGCCGCGGCCTCAGGCACTCATTCCTCCTGGCCGCCCTGTTGCATGGCTTATCGGGGCTGACGTACCGGGTCCTCGCCAGCAACGAGCGGGCGCTGGCCAAGACCTTGGAGCTTCCCGCTGGAAGGGCGAGCCACGGTGAGGTGCTCCGCTGGCTCCTGTGGAGGTTCCCGTGGCTGGTTCTGGGCAGCTTGCGCCCACAATCCGGTCATCGCCCCTGATTGAGCAGAAGGTATGTCCCCGCCTTACCGGGCGCCACGATGTCAATCCGCCCGTCGCCATCGAGGTCGGCGGTGGCGAGTTGCATGCCCGCGCCGATGGTGCCTTCGTCAATCGTGTGGCGGGTGAACTTCTTCGCCGCCTTGTCCCACGTGTAGTAGTAGAGGCAGGGCGGGTCGGCGGCGCCGGGGTCGCCCTTGTCGTGGGCGCGGACACGTTTGCCCGTGAGCAGATCGGGCTGCCCGTCGCCGTCGAGGTCGGCCCACTGGAGGCAGTGGACCTGCGACCAGGTCTTGTCAATCTCGATGCGCTCCCAGCGGGTCTTGCCGTCGGGGGCAGGCTCGAGTTGGCGCATCCAGAAGAGGCCGTAGTTGTGGCCGTTGCCCCAGATGAAGTCGGCCCGGCCGTCGCCATCGAGGTCGGCGACGAGCATTGGGCAGCTTGCGTGGAAATCCCAGTCGGGGTGATACTTCCATTCCGTGCCGAGGGGGTTGGCGGCGGGCCGCTCGTACCAGCCGCTGCCGACCAGGATGTCCTCGCGCCCGTCGCCGTTGATGTCGCCGAAGCCGATGCCGTGGCCGTTGCCCTTCGGGCCGAGGACGACCTTCTGAAGCGTCGGCTGCCCCTTGTCGTCCTTCGCCAGCTTCCAGACGGCGAACGGGGCGTTCTTGTTCCAGTTGCTCACGACCCATTCGGGGGTGCCGTCGCCGTCGAGGTCGCGGAGGTATTGCGCCTCGTTGGTCGTCGCCCCGACGTCGCCGAGGACGTGTTTCGGCCACAGACGGCCGCGGGCCAGCTCCACTGCACCTGGGTTCTGGAACCAGTGGACTTCGCGGAGGCACCAGTAGCCGCCGATGACGTCGGGCCAGCCGTCGCCGTTGACGTCGTAGACGGCGTCGCCGTTGGTCTGGGCGTAGCTCTGCCAATCCTCGATGAGGCGGAGGGGTCGGGGCGTGAAGTCGGGCGCGGCGTACCAGCAGCGGCCGGCGACGATGTCGGGCTTGCCGTCCTTGTTCACGTCGGCGATGGCGCAGCCCTCGTTCGCGTCCAGCATCAGCGCCCGTTTCGTGAAGCGGACGCCTTCCGCGCCGCAGGCGGCCGCGGCGATGGCCAGGAAGACCACGAATCGACTCATTCTCTGCTCCTCAACCACACGGACGGACACGGACAAGCACGGACGAGCACTCTCTGTCCGTGTCAGTCCGTGTGTGTCAATGTCTCTCATTGGGCGGCCAACACCTCAATGTCCTTGAACATCACATGCACTCCCCCGCCGTGCATGCCGAGGGCGAAGAAGCCCTCGGTGCGGCCGGGGTCGTTGGGCAGCTCGACGGTCTTGTGGCCGTTCATTGTGACAGTGAGATGCCGGCCCTGGGCGACGACCGTCACGTCGTTCCAGTCGCGGGGCTTGAAGTAGTCCTTCGGCAGCTTGGCGTCGGGCTTGGCCACCCAGTCGCGGCCGCCGACCTCGAAGAGGCCGCCGTTGTCCTTCGCGGGATCGATCTCGACCTGGAGGCCGCGGACGCCGTTGGCCGTGTTGAGCTTCTCCGCGCGAATGTAGAAGCCGGCGTTGCCCGCGAGGACCTTGTACCTGAAGCGGAGCGTGAAGTCCTTGTACTGCTTCTCGCTGAAGAGCATTCCGTAGCCGGGCTTCTGGGTGCCGTTGCCGACGATGGCGCCCTCCTCGACGCTCCACTTGCCCACGCCGTTGGAGGTCCAGCCGTTGAGCGACTTGCCGTCGAAGAGCGGCACGAAGCCGCGTCGGCCCTCGAAGAGCGCCTGCGCGCGGGCGGCGAGGGCCTTCTCGGGCTTCGCGTCGAGCACCTTCTGCATCGCGGCCTTCACAGCCTCCTTGTCCGTGCCCACGACGGCGTCGCCGAGCTTGAGGCAGGCCAGGATCGCCTCGGCCCGCACGGCCGGGTCGTCCAGATAGCCGGCGGCCAGCTTCAGCGCGGCGGCATCGCCCGCCTCGCTTAGCGCGGCGAGCAGCGCCAGCTTCTCCTCGTTCGCCTTCACGAGCGGCACGGCCTGCTCCAGCCGCTTCGTCGTGCGCGCCACGCGGAGGTAGCCCCGCAATGTGAGCACGCGATGCGTGGGGTTCTCTGCCCCTTTCGCCAGCTTCAGCAAGTCGTCGGCCACCTCGTCCGTCGGCCATTCGGCCAGTGCTCGGATAGCTGCATCGCGGGCCGCCTCGTTGGGGTCACTGGCGAGCTTGCGGATGGCCGCGAGGGCCTCCGGGCCGGGATTGCGCCCCATGAGCCGCAGAAGCGCGGGCACCCTCCCGCTCGGCGCCTTACGCAGGGCTTCCAGGACTGGCCTCACACGGTCGGCCTGCACGGCGATCCGGCCGGCCACCTTGAGCGCGGCTTCCTCTGCCGCCTTGGCCTCAGGCTCGGCGCGCGCCGCCAGCACCTGGGCGATGAGCAAGGGGAACTGCTTCGCCTCGGCCAGGACGCCAAGAGCCTTGAGGGCCGCGAGACGAATCTCCCCCTCCCCTTTCTTCGCCAGGTCATCCAGCATCGGCACGGCTTCGCGGGAGCCACGAGACACGAGCGCCTCGATCAGTTCCACGGCCAGGCGCGTCTCTCCCTTGTTGACCGCGGCGGAGAGCGCGGCCATCATCTCCGCGCCCATGTTGGCCTCTCGCAGACGCGCCATGCTCTCCCTGGCTGCCTGCTGGACTGCTCCCTGGGATGCAGCGGCGAGGCGGGCCAGGAACTCGATCGTGGAGCGGTCGCCAAGCCGGGCGAGAGCGCCTATCGCAGCGACCTTCACCTTTTCGTCGGGACTCTCCGTCAGTCGGGTCACACTGCCCAGGACGGCTTTGTCGCCCCGCTCGGCCAAGACTCCGAGGATAAGCACTTGACCCCCTGGATCGGCCTTCTGGAGGTGCTCGGCAAGTGCCCGCGTGAAGTCGCGGCTGATGGGTTGCCGGGCAAGCTGCGCGGCCACGCCGCGGAGTTGGGGGTCGGCGTCGCCGAGGGACTCGATGATGAAGGGCGCGGCCTTGTCCTTCCGCGTCTTCACCAGGCCCGCGAGGGCGGCGATGCGGAGGATGACCGGCTGCTTCTGGCCGAGGGCACGAAGGTAGATGGGCAGGTAGATGGCGTCGGCGGACTTGTCGTCGCCCGCGGTGGCGAGGGCGTCGGCGCAGCGGAGCTGGGCGTGGCAGAGGGCTTCGGCGATTTCGCCTGTGGGCGGGGCGTCCCTGCCCCGCGCGAGTGCGGCGGCAGCTTCAGAGGTGCCGATCTTGCCAAGAGAGCGGATCGCAGCCTTGGCGACCTTGGCGTCGGGGTCGGCGATGAGCCTGGCAAGGGGCTCGACGGCCTTGGGGTCGCAGCGCTCGCCGAGGGAGTTGATGAGGCCGATGCGCAGGTTGCCCTGGGCTTTGGCCAAGGCGTCGCGGAGCGCAGCAGCCGCGGCGTCGCCGGGGATCTGCTGGAGGGCGCGGCGAGCGAACTCGCCCGTCTGCGGGTCGGCGAGCATCTTGGCCAACAGCGGCACGTGCTCGTCGGTGCCGATGCGCTCGAGCTGGCGGCAGATGAATTGCTTCGCGGCGTTCGGTGTCTTCGGCTCCTGAAGGATCGCCACGAGTTGGGCCGTGATCTGCTTCCGCTGCGGCGCGTCATTTGACGACTGGTCAATCAGGGCCTCGATGGCGACGAGGGGGGAGATGTCGTGGCCGTAGTCGTAGCTCCTCAGTTGCTCGAATGCCTGCTTCGGCTCCAGGGCGCCGCCGAAGGCGGTGGCTGCGAGAAGGGCGAGGAGGATATGTCGCCCTTTCAGGGCTAATGGGTGGGTGGGTCGCCGATTCCCAGGGCGTTGCCCTGGGCTATCATAGTACGCCCCTTCGGGGCTGCGGAGAAGACCCGCAATAGGGATGGGATGCCGCCGATTCCCAGGGCGTTGCCCTGGGCTATCATAGTACGCCCCTTCGGGGCTGAAGAGGGGATTTGGGATGGCGGTTGGGGCCGGGGGCATGGTGTTTCCTCCTCACAGGGTCCACGGGGCGCGCATGGGACGCGAGAGGAGACGGGTCGCCTCCGCGTCGTTGTCGAAGCGCTCGGCGATGGGGTCCCACTTCACCTTGCGCCGCACGCGGCCGGCGATGTCGGCGATCATTCCGAAGTAGGAGGCGAGCAGGCCGGCCTCGACGGTCGAGACGGGGTCGCTGCGCTGGCGCACGCCCTCGACGAAGTCGGCCTGATGGTGGTTGCTCAGGTGGAGATGAATGTCGTCGGGCTTGAGCGTGACCTGGAGCAGCGACGGCGGGTCGGCGTGGATGCCGCCGCGGTTGACGTGCACCCAGCCCTTGTCGCCCTCGAACCGGCAGCCCTGGGCGTTCGGGCGCCCCGTGTCGGTGAAGCTCATCCGCAGGCCGCTGGGGTAGACGAACTCGGCGTTCCAGCCGTTCACGTTGTCGGTGAGGCCGAGGTTGCGGTAGTCGGCGGTGCAGGTCAGCTCGAAGGACGCCTCGGCGAGCGCGGGGCAGCCCCAGTGGGCGATGTCGAGGTGGTGCACGCCCCAGTTGACGATGAAGCCGGCGCAATAGTCCCAGATGAGGTACCAGCCGGGCCAGTCGAGCCGCGCGTGGTGCCAGGGCTTCATGGGCGCGGGGCCGACGAACATCTCGTAGTCGAAGCCCGGCGGCACGGGCTCGGGCGTGATGGGGCCGCGGTAGCGCGGCTGATAGCTCGGCCCGGGCGCGCCGACCTTCACGGTGTGGAGCTTGCCCAGGTAGCCGTTGCGGGCCAGCTCGCAGGCCTGGCGGAACTTGCGGTCGGAGCGCTGCTGCGTGCCCGTCTGGAACACCCGGCCGTAGCGACGGATGGCGTCGCGAATGGCCTGGCACTCCTGCACGGAGACCCCGAGGGGCTTCTCGCAATACATGTCCTTGCCCGCCTCGGCGGCCTGGATGGCCATGATCGCGTGCCAGTGGTCCTGCGGGGCGATGAGCACGGTGTCCACGTCGTCGCGGGCGATGACCTCGCGGAAGTCGTTGTAGGCCTCGCAGCCCTTGTAGTCCTTCTCGGCCCGCGCGGAGTAGTGGTTGTTGACGAGGGTGCGTGCGGCGTTCCGGCGGCTCTCCTGCACGTCGCACACGGCGACGACCTGGAGCCCCGGGCAGCCGAGGAAGCCGCGCATGTCGTGGCTGCCCTGCCCGCCCGAGCCGAGGAGGCCCATCGTCACCCGCTCGTTCGCGCCGAACGACGTGTTCGGCAGGACGAGTGGCGCGGCCACTGCCGCTGTGGCCTTGAGGAAGGCACGTCGGGTGAGGCCCCTGGGTTCGTGTGCTCCTGCCATGCCGTTCTCCTTCTGGCGCATTGCTGGCGCCGCGCGAGGGCTCACGTGCTCGGCGTTGCTCCCACGCGCTTCGCCCAGCGATTGTACGCGGCGGCCATTTCCGCGACACGCTTCGGCTGCTCGGCGGCGAGGTTGCGGGTCTCGGTACGGTCGGCCTCCATGTCGTATAGCTCCCAGGGCCGGCCCTTGAGGGCGACGAGCTTCCAGTTGCCCATCTGCACGGCGCGGTTGCCGGCGAGGTCCCAGCACAGCGCCTCGTGCCCCTCGCGCGTCTTGCCCTGAAGAACGGGGAGGAGGCTCCTGCCCTCCAGGGGCAGCACGGCCCGGCCGAAGAGGGCCTCCGGATACTCCACGCCCGCCGCATCGAGACAGGTCGGCATGAGGTCCATGATGTGCCCGGCCTGGTGGGTGATTGCCCCGCCCTTCCGAATCGCGTCGGGCCACCGCACGATGAGCGGCGTGGCGATCCCGCCCTCGTAGTTCGTGGCCTTGTACTGGCGGAAGGGGGTGTTCGACACGTTGGCCCAGGGCGGCCCGCCGGTGACAAAGGTGTCGGGCAGGCCGGGCTGGATGTCGGGGCGGTTGCCGACCCGCGTGGGCGTGCCGTCGCGGCGCCAGGTGCTGCCCTTCTGGTCGAGGGGGCGTTCCCAGGCCTGGTGCGACGCCCCGTTGTCGGAGAGGAACATGACGAGGGTGTTCTGCTCCACGCCGCCGTCGCGCACTGCGGCGAGGAGCCGGCCGATGCCCTGGTCCATGCAATCCACCTGGGCGGCGTAGGCGGCCATGCGCTCGGCCTCCCAGGGCTTGTTCGCGGCGCGCTCCCAGGGCGGCACCTGCGGGTCGCGCGGGCTCAATGCCCACTTGGGATCCGTCAGCCCCGCCTCGGCCAGGCGCTTGTGGCGCTGCGCGCGCAACTGGTCCCAGCCTGCGGCGCGGTAGGTGTCGCGGTACTTCGCGATGTCTTCGGGCTTCGCATGCAGGGGCCAGTGGGGCGCGTAGTGGGCCACGTAGAGGAAGAAGGGCTTGCCGCCCCGCGCGGCCTCGCCGATGAACCGCGCCGCGTAGTCGGTGATGAGGTCGGTCTTGTAGCAGCCGTCAATCGGCAGCTCGAACGGCTGGCCATCGCGGCAGAAGGAGCTGTCGCGCACGGCCTTGAAGTAGTTGCCCGGCCCCTTGTGGCCCGTGCTGCCGAGGAAGCGCGGGACGTGTCGGAGGATCATTGCCGGGTCATGCCAATCGTCCGCCGTGAGCATGTCCAGCCGGCCGACGGCGCCCGTGAGGTAGCCTGCCCGGTTGAGCAGCTCGGGAATGGTCACGCAGCGGTTGCTCAGGAGCCCGGTCCAGCTCGCGGCGATGCCGGCCTGGTGGTGGTAGAGGCCGGTCATGAGAGACGCTCGGGAAGGCCCGCACAGTGCGCAGTTGTAGAAGCGGCTGAAGCGGATGCCCTCGGCCGCCAGGCGGTCGAGATTCGGCGTGCGGATTTCGCCGCCGTAGCAGCCGGCGTCGGAGAAGCCCATGTCGTCGGCCAGAATCAGCACGATGTTTGGTCGTTTCACGGTCGCCTCCTCGCCAGACGCGCGGCGGGCGGCCGCCAGGGCTGCCGCGCCGCCCGTCGCCCATCGCCCGAAGTCACGCCTGCTCAATTGCGTTGTCACGGCTTCACTCCCCGCTCCGCTCGCCCGGGGCCACGCGGCGAAGCAGCTTCAGGAGGGCGGCGCGGATCTTCGGCTCGGCCTCGACCTCCAGGCGCTTCGTCGAGGCCGGCCAGGTCTCGTAGCCGCCCAGCTTATGCTGCTCGGGCGTGGGCAGGTAGCCGCCGTGGCCGTTGGCGATGCTGATCAGAAACGTGGGCTTCAGGGGGCTCTCGGCCTTCAGGGCGAGGCCGGTCTCGGCAAACGTCTCGCACGGGCTGGCCGCGATGCCCAGCTCGCCGATGCGCAGGGCCTGGAGGGTGAGGTGGTCGGTCGGCGGCATCTCGGCCAGCTTCAGCGCCTCGCGCGCGAAGATGTGGGTCCACGGGTGCGGCTTCTTGCCGCTCTTGTCGGCGAGGGTCTGCTTCGCCCACGCGACGCGCTCCGCATCGGGCCGCCGGATGCCGAGCTCGATCTCCTCGTCGGCCACGGCCAGCTCGACCGGGCTGCGGTGCTCGATGCCCTTGCACACGCGGGCGACCTCCTCGGCGAGCCGGTCGCCGACCTCGCGAGCCTTGTCGAAACCGCCGCCCACGGCGCCCACGTTGCCGCTGGCGCCATTCGACATGATGCCGACGAACGGCGGCTGGGCGTCCTTCGCCCCGAGCAGCTCGGCGAGCCGCGTGACAAAGCAGCCGTAGTAGTCGGCGCTCGCGACGCCCCCCTTGAACGTGACGTAGTGGATGCCGTAGTTGGCCAGGACGGCGAGCGGCCGGCCGTCGGCGTGCTGGACAGAGAGCACGCCGACCTCGGGGTCCACGGGGCCAGCCGGCCCCAGCGCGCCCTTGCGGCCGTAGCCGTACATGACCACGCGGTCGCCCGTCTCGCCGAACGGATTGGGCGGCGCCGTGCCGGGCGCCATGAGGCAGCGGCGGTTGCGCGCGAACTCGGGCTTGCGGCCCACGCCCCAGCCGGCCTTGGCCGGGGCCAGGTTGCCGATGGCGCCGGTGACGGCGTCGGCGATGGCCTGGGCGAATCGCGCCTCGTACTCCTCGTTGAGCTTGCCCTCGCCGATGCCCACACGCGGGGCCATATGCGTGTGGGTGGCAGCGATCAGCACGCGGCCGGGCGGCAGCCCCGCCTGCTTCTGCACGAGGGCCTTCACCCGGTCCGACACCGCGCGCGTGATGACTGTCACGTCGCACACCACGAGCGCGACCCGCGTCGCCCCGTCGTCGAGCACCAGGCAGCGGGCGAACAGCGGGTCGTGGACCTGTTTCACCGGCCCGATCTTCATGACGATGCCGTCGAGCAGCACGCCGAGCGCGGGCGTGATGTCGGCCGCGGCCGCCCCGGCGCGCAGCGGCCCGCTCCCCGCCTCGGCCCGCGAGGCCATCGAGGCGACCAGGAGCGATGCGGCGAGAACGACAAAACCCCTACGCCTCAGCCCGATACCACTGGCTGCCATTCTGAGCTCCTATGCCCGCAGGTCGCGGCCGCGAGTCGGCCTTGATCTTCCGGCCCCAGCTACTATACTCCCCTTCGGCCCGCCGTCAAGGCGGAAAGCCCCGAACGCCCAGTGCCCGACAGGAGTGCGTGCCCGATGAAGAAGATCCTCGTCACCGGCGCGGCCGGCGTGCTCGGCAAGGCCGTGGTGTCGCTGCTGGAGCGGGAGCAGGGCGTCCAGCTTCGCCTGACGGACATGGTGCCGCTGGAGACAAGCCACGAGTTCGTCCAAGCCGACCTAGCGAGTTGGGGGGAGTCGAGGGGGCTGTGCGAGGGCGTGGACGAGGTGCTCCACATCGCGGCCATTCACCCGTGGAGGAAGTACACGCCGCAGCAGTACGTGGACTGCAATATCAAGGGCACCTGCAACCTCCTCCAGGCCGCGGCCGACGCAGGCGTGAAGCGCGCGATCTACACCAGCAGCATCGCGGCGATGGGCTATCGCTACGAGCGGCCCGAGGAGTTGCCCTTCGACGAATCGCGCCCCTGCCGCCCGTGCGAGGACATCTATTGCGTCTCGAAGCACGTGGGCGAGCAGCTCTGCGAGATGATGCGCCATCGCCACGGCATGCCCTACATCGCCCTGAGGCCAGGCACGTTCGTGCCCCGCGACGAGGCCGACCCCGCCTGGGGCCTGTCGCTGCTCACCCAGTGGCTCCACGCCTCCGACGTGGCGATGGCGCACGTGCTTGCCCTGAGAAGCGACCTGAGGAACGAAGCGATCATCATCACGGCCAAGGTGCCGTTCACGCGCGCCGACGCCCCTGCCCTGCTCGCGGACGCGCGCCCCGTGATTCTCCGCTACTTCCCCAAAGCGAAGCTCCTGGAGGAACGCGGGGTCGAGCTTCCGAAGAAGATTGATCGCTGGTACAATATCGCCAAGGCCGAGAGGCTGCTGGGCTACAGGCCCCGATGGAGCTTCGGCGAATGGCTGGAGAGGTGGGAAGACAGAAGGCAAGATGATTGAGGGCACGATGGTGAGAGAGAAGAAGTGGCCAAGGTTGCTGTGGTGAAGAGCGATGGGGATTACCCCGCCATCCTGCCGCGGCTCCTCGCGCTGGCCGAGGCCGAGGACGTGGTGGCGCCGGGCGACTTCGTTCTCATCAAGCCCAACCTCCACGCTCCGCAGCACTGGACGACAGCCGGAACGACCCACCCCGCCCTCGTGGCGGCGCTGGTCGAGTGGGCAAGGGCAGAGGGGGCTCGGAGGGTGCTCGTCGCCGACGGCCCCTACTACGGCCTTCCCAGGCCCGGGGAGGTCTTCACCGGGACGGGGATGGCGGAAATCGTCGAGGACGCGGGAGCGGAGTGGACAGTGTTCGTGGGGCACCCCTTCCGGCTCTTCCACAACGCCTCGCCCCACCTGCCCGCCGAGGTGGGCGTCAGCGAACTCGTCTTCCAGTGCAACAAGCTGATCAACGTCGCCCTGATGAAGACCCACATGGACTGCCTGGTGACCCTGGGGATGAAGAACCTCAAGGGCTGCATCCGCTCCGAGGACAAGCGGGCATTCCACCGCGACGTGGAGATCAACCGCGCCCTCGTCGCGCTCAACCGCCTGATCGCGCCCGACCTGACAATTGTGGACGGGACACTAGGAATGGAGGGGATCGGCCCGCACGCCGGGCGCCCCGCGGGCTTCGGCCACGTCTTCGCCAGCCGCCACACGCCGTCGGTGGATGCCGTGGCCGCCTCGGCAATGGGCGTCGAGATCGAGGAGGCGCGGACGCTCAGATACGCGGTCGAGGAGGGGCTTCTTGATCCCGCGAGCATCCGCGTCGTCGGCGAGGACGTGTCCCGCATCCGCCGGCGCTTCGAGCGCCCCTACGAGGCGATGATGCGCGAGCTGCCGGGCCTGCGACTCCAGATGGGCAGGGCGTGCAGCGCCTGCAAGCTCAACGTCATCCGCGCGCTGCGCGAGAACCGCCAGGCGGGCGTCGCGCTGCCCAGTCGGCTCGTCGTCATCGGCAACGAGCCGCCCGCGGAGCCCGAGGCGTTGCTCATCGGCCAGTGCCAGCGCGAGCACGCCGCCGGCCACCACCACCTCCCCGGCTGCCCGCCATCGGTCGCCAGGGTGAAGGAGTTTGTCGCTGCCCCCGGCGGTTGACAACGCGGAGTGCGGGGGCTATAGTCAGCTTGGTGAACAGGTTGTTCCGAGTGGCTCCCATCCAGTGCGCATTGTCGGAAGGAGACAGCCATGCGTAGGGAACTGAACCGTCGGGACTTTCTCGCCGCTTCCGCGGCGACGGGGGCACTGCTGGCCGGGTCGTGGCGGCGCGTGGCCCTGGGTGCCGAGGGGGAGGACTGGCCGCCGAAGTTGCCCACCGTGAAAATCTACAAGGTCTTCGCGGGGAGGACCGGCGGGCACTACCTGTCGCGCCCGACGGATGAGATCGAGAAGTTCAACGCGTATCTCGACGGCGTGGCGAAGAAGCTCGAGGGCGTGGAGTTCATCGGCGGCGACCTCATCCCGCCCGCCAAGGTGGACGAGGTGGCGGCGAAGCTCAAGGACGCCGACGGCGCCCTGCTCTTCCACCTCTCGGGCCACGGCGGCGACGCGCCGGTCCTGAGCAAGCTCATTGACACGGGCGTGCCCGCGGCGGTCTTCTCCCAACCCTTCAGCGGGCACGGCTGGATGTACTTCCCCGCGCTGGCCAAGGCGGGCAAGAAGGTCGTGATCCTGCCGACGAGCGACTGGAGCGAGCTGGACCACATCGTCGCCCTGATGCGCGTGCCGGCCTGGATGCGCCAGACGCGCATCTTCATGCTCGGCGGCCCGCGGGGCACAGGCCCAGCCTGCGACCCGAAGCAGATCAAGGACCGCCTCGGCGCCGAAGCACTCCCCATCAAGATCGAGCAGGTCATGGAGGCCATGAAGGCCATTGACCTCAAGGCCGCCGAGGCCGAGGCCGAGGAGTACTGGCTCAAGCCGGCCCAGAAGGTCGTCGAGCCCAAGCGCGACGAGATCATCGCCTCGGCCCGCATGTACCTGGCAACGAAAGCCATGATGGCCAAGGAGCGCGTGCGGGCCATCACCAGCTCGCACTGCATGGGCAATCCGCGCGGCTGCCTCACCTTCAGCAAGCTCAACGACGAGGGACTGGTCGGCGCGTGCGAAGGCGACATGGACTCGACCCTCACCATGGTCATCTTCGGCTACGCCTTCGGCGTCCCCGGGTTCATCACCGACCCCGTGTTCGACACGGCGAAGAACGCGCTCATCCACTTCCACTGCACCTCGGCGACGAAGCTCGACGGCCCTCAGGGCAAGCGGATGCCCTTCAACATCCGCAACCAGACCGACAGCCAGGGCGGCGTCGCCCTCGAGGTCGAGAACCGCGTCGGCCAGATGGTCACCTGCGCCAAGCTCATTGACCTCGACAAGATGCTGATCTCGACGGGCAAGATCATCGAGGTCACGCACAGCCCCCTCGGCTGCCGCACGCAGTTCACCACCGAGGTCAAGGACGCACGCGCGATGTTCCACAACTGGGGCGCCGGCGTCCTCAAGGGCGGCGTGATGACCCTGCTGCACCGCGCCGTGTTCTACGGCGATCACATGCAGGCCATGAAGCACCTCGGCGCCCTCATGGGCTTCAAGGTCGTCGAGGAGGCATGACCACTCCCCCCCCCGAAGGCTCCAATACCTTCGGGAGGGTAGACAGAGAGAGTGCACAGGGAACTCATCGAAAGGAGGCGGGGATGAGCAGGTCCATGGGTGCAACGTGTTGCGGGTGCCCCCTCAGCCGACGCCAGTTCCTGGGCGGCTGCGCGGCGGGGGTCGCGGGGCTGACGGCAATGAGAGCCGGCGCCGCCGAAGCCCCCGCCGCCGCGGGCAAGGCCAAGGTGCGGCTCGTCTTCACCTATGTGCCATCCGACAAGCCCATTTGGCCCAACATCGGCTACGACTTCGGGAAGCGGAAGAAGGAGATCCTCGACAAGCTCGTCCCCGGCTGCCCCAACCTCGAGCTGCTCCCCGTTGACGTGATGAATGGCAAGCAAGCCAGGGAGCTGCTCGAGAAGGACAAGGATCAGGGGATTGACGGCTACCTGGTCTTCATGCTCGGCCTCTGGACCGGAGCCCCGCAGGCCATCGCGGGCGCGCGGAAGCCCACGCTGTTCGTGGACGACCTGTACGGTGGCTCGGGCGAGTTCCTGGGCGCCAACGCTGGCGCGCAACGGGCCAAGCTGCCCGTCGAGTGGGTCTCCTCGTCGCGCCTCGACGACGTGGTGGCCTCGGCCAACTGCTTCGCGCTCCTCAAGCAGGGGAAGAGCGTGAGCGACTTCCTGGCCGCCGCCAAGGCCGCCCGCCAGAAGAATACGGCGCCGATGGGCGACATGGCCTGCAAGGAAGACAAGGTGCAGGCCACCGACGTGGCCGAGTGCCTCAAGAAGCTCAAGGAGACCACCTTCCTCACCGTCGGCGGTGGCTGGGGCATGCCCGGCAGCGGCAAGGCCATCGAGGCCGCGCTTGGCGTCAAAGTCGTCCCCATTGGTTTCAAGGAACTGCACGCCGCCTACGAGGCCGCCGACAAGGACGAAGCGGCGAAATGGGCCGACAAGTGGATGAAGGCCGCCGAGAAGATCATCGAGCCGAAGCCCGACGAGATTCAGCGCTCGGGCGCCATGTACCTCGCCATGCTCGACGTGATGAAGAAGCACAACGCCCGCGGCATCACGATCAATTGCCTGGGCGGCTTCTACGGCGGCCACATCAAGGCATACCCCTGCCTCGGCTTCACCCAGCTCAACGACGACCTGCTCGTCGGCGCCTGCGAGGCCGACATCATGTCGACCCTCACCATGACCGTCTTCAGCACGCTCGTGGGCCGGCCTGGCTTCATTTCGGACCCCGTGATCGACATGTCGAAGAACCAGTGCGTCTACGCCCACTGCGTGGCGCCAACCAAGGTCTTCGGCCCGCAAGGCCCCGCCAACCCCGCCCACATCCGCAGCCATTCCGAGGACCGCAAGGGGGCCTGCTACCGCTCGCTCCTGCCCCTCGGCTACATGACCACCACGCTCGAGGTCAACTGCGGCTCGAAGCAGATCCTCTTCCACCAGGCCAAATCGGTGGACAACATTGACGAGGACAAGGCTTGCCGCACCAAGCTCGCGGGCGAGGTGAAGGGCAGCCTCGAGAAGCTCGTCAACGGCTGGGGCTGGGGCTGGCACCGCGTCACCTTCTACGGCGACCTGCGGCCCCAGGTCGAGGAGTTCGCCAAGGCCACCGGCATGAAAATCGTCGAGGAGGCCTGACCGACGTTGACTGCGCCGGCCAGGCGCGCGATAATGATCGTAGGGTCAGGGGCCGCCCGGAGGACTCAAGGATGGGCTATCTCCAGCGCACGATCAAGGCGTTCGTCCGCCCAGGCGAGCAGTCGGGGTACGTGGCCGAGTGCGTCGAAATCCCCGTGGTCACGCAGGGCGCAACGCTCGACGAGGTGACGCAGAACCTCAAGGAGGCCGTGGAGCTTCACCTCGACGGTGAGGACCTGGCCGAGATGGGGCTGGCGCCAAACCCCACGATCGTCCTGACCATGGAGCTGGAACCGGAGTATGCCTAAGCTCCGACGGCTCTCCGGCAACGAGGTGATCCGAATCTTCGGGCGCCTCGGCTTCGTCGTCCTCACACAAGAGGGGTGCCACGTCAAGCTCCGCCGTGTCGGCCCCCAGGGCGAGAAGCAAACCCTCACCATCCCGCGACACCGGGAACTCGACACAGGGACCTGTCGGGCCATCATCCGCCAGGCATCCCGCTACGTGCCGGAGAGCCAGCTCGCGCCGTTCTTCTACGCCTGATCGCCGGCCCGCCCGCCATTGTTGCGCATTGTTGCCGCCCCGAAAAGGGGCCGCAACAACGGTAGATTGGCGATTCTCGCCCCCATACACCATTCCACCCATTGTTGCGCCTGCGCGCGCGCCCACTTCCGCGCGTCAGCCGCCCATTCCGTGAGGTCGCGTCGTCTCCACATGTCAAGTGGCCCCAATATCTTATCAACAGCCAGGGCCGTGCCCGGCGTCCCCGCTCTCTCCATTGTTGCCGGTCTCCGGACCGCGAGCGACCGGCAACAATGGGTCGGAAGACGGCTCCCCAACTCCCGTCGCCACGGGCTCGGGAGCCTGCGCGGGGCAAGGCGCCGCGGCGCCGCCCTCATGCGCGGGGCGCTGCCCCGGCAGACACCACGCCCACCGCGTCCCATAGCCGACGTGGTACGGCGCCACCCCCAGATCGCTCTTCGCGTCCCGAATGGCGTGCAGGGCGAACCCCGCCTCGCGCGCGTGCTTCGCAATCTCCCGATAGGGCATCGCGCCGGCCGACAGCAGCTCCTTGAGCCACTGCGCGGCCTCCTCGCGCCGCGTCGGGGCCGCCGCCCGGGCCATCGCCTCGTCCGCGGTGGCCGCGACAGGCTCCGCCTCCCAGGCCACCACCGGCACCTCGACCGCCTCACGCACCGCATCCACATCCTGGAAGCCAACGGCGAGAGCTACCGACTGCGCGAATCGCGGCGCCGACTCAGGCTGCGACCCGCGGCGAGAGCGAACGAGACCAACACCGAGGCGTAGGAGAACTTGACACCCGTCGTGAGGCGGGGTATCTATAGGGCAGGCGCCGCGCGGTTCGCCCGCCACCTGCCGCGCTTTCCAACCGACGTTCACAGGTGGAAAAGGCGGTTAAGGCGGGGAGGGCAAATGTCCAAAAAACAGCACCCCAATGTCCAAAAAGAGTCACTCCGGGGAGGAGAGGGGAAGAGGGCGCGCGCAGCCCGTCGACCGCGGGAAAGCGGCAGAGGGCGGACGCCGCCGAGATGGCTGGAGCACGACCCTGTGCGCCGAGCGGGGGCATGGGATGAGGCGCGTCTCAGACCTGTGGGGCGGCCGGGGGCTGAGCAGGGGCGGACGCGTTGGCCCCTTCCTCGGACTCCGCTTCGTCGGCCGCCTCGCCGGGGTTGACGATGGCCCTCATTCTCTTCCCCATCTTGAAGTCTACCACCGTCTTAGGCGGGACTTCGACGACCTCGCCGGTCTTGGGGTTCCTGGCCTTCCGGGCAGCGCGGGAGACGGTTTCGAATACGCCGAAGTCACGGAACTCGAGGCGGTTGCCGTTGGCCAACTCCTCGATGCAGGCGTCGAGGAAGCCCTGCACGATGTCCCTCACCAGCATCTGCCGTTGCTTGAGCTTTTCGGCAATGACGTTGGTGAGCTCTTTCTTCGTCGTCGTGCCCATGTGCTGCCCCCTTTGCAGGTCGTGAGGTTCCGCCCTGGCGGCGTCGGCCTGCCGAGGCGGGAACGGCCTTTGTCGAGCAACTTGCCGCCGAGGGCGGCCCCCGAGGACTTACATCGCGGGCCGTTCTCCTAAGCCCTCATTCGCCGAAGCGCTTAGGGAATCGCCACTCGACGCATGTAGCCCTATGCCGGGGATGCAAGGATTCTAGCATGGGCCGCGGGCGTTTGCAACACAAATTCAGAAAAATCTTGAGGTTGCGTCGTCTCGGGGCGAAAGGAGGAGCCGCCGCCCCACAGAATGCCAACTCAGGGGCGGGTGGCTGGCATTCTGTGGGGCCGCCTAGGCCTTGCGCCAGAGGGCGGCGCCGAAGCGGGCATTGTCGCCCAGCTCTTCCTCTATGCGCAGAAGCTGGTTGTACTTGCACACACGGTCGGTGCGGCAGAGGGAGCCGGTCTTGATCTGCCCCGCGTTCGTGGCGACCACGATGTCGGCAATCGTCGCGTCCTCGGTCTCGCCCGAGCGATGGGAGACGACGGCGGCCATCGAGTGGGTGTGGGCAAGTTGAATGGCGTCAAGGGTTTCCGTGAGGGTGCCGATCTGGTTGACCTTGATGAGAATGGCGTTGGCCGCCCCCTCGTCAATGCCGCGCTGGAGGAACTTGGTGTTGGTCACAAACAGGTCGTCGCCAACGAGTTGCACCGTTTCGCCGAGCTTCTGGGTGAGGGCCTTCCAGCCGTCCCAGTCGTTCTCGGCCAAGCCGTCCTCGATGGAGCGGATGGGGTATTTCGCGCACAGGGCGGCATAGTAGTCCACCATCTCGTCGGGGGAGAGCTGGCGGTCCTCCGAGGCCAGGACGTACTTCCCCGGCGCCTTGATGCCGCGGCCCTTGGCGTCCTCGCCGTAGAAGGAGCTGGCCGCGGGGTCGAGGGCGAGGAACACGTCCTTGCCCGGCCCCACGCCTGCCTTCTCGATGGCCTCGATGATGACGGCGATGGCCTCCTCGTTCGACTTCAGGTTGGGGGCGAACCCGCCCTCGTCGCCGACTGAGGTGTTGTGGCCCTTCTTCTTGAGGACGGCTTTGAGCGCGTGGAAGACCTCCGCCCCCATGCGGAGCGCCTCGCGGAAGCTCGGCGCCCCGAAGGGCATGATCATGAACTCCTGGATGTCCACGTTGTTGTCCGCGTGCTTGCCGCCGTTCAGGATGTTCATCATCGGCACGGGCAGGACGCGGGCGTTGACCCCGCCGATGTAGCGGTAGAGCGGCAGGCCGAGGGCGCTGGCCGACGCCTTGGCGATGGCCAGCGAGACGCCGAGGATGGCGTTGGCCCCCAGGTTGCCCTTGTTGGGCGTGCCGTCGAGCTGGCACATCAGGGCGTCGATGCCCGGCTGGTCGGTGGCGTCGAGGCCCTCGATCTCGGGGGCGATCACCTCGTTCACGTTGGCGACGGCCTTGGTGACGCCTTTGCCGCCGTAGCGCCCCTTATCGCCGTCGCGCAGCTCCACGGCCTCGTTCTCGCCCGTGGACGCGCCCGAGGGCACGGCGGCCAGGCCCACCGCCCCGCACTCCAGTTCGACCTCGACCTCCACCGTGGGGTTCCCACGGGAATCGAGGATCTCACGTCCCCTTGCGCTGACGATCGTCGTCACGGTTCGCTCTCCCAAAGATGTTCAGGCAGTTCCTCACCTCGCCGAGCAACTCGTGCGGCTCGAAGGGCTTCTCGATGTACGCATAGGCGTCGAGCACCGAGGCGATGGCCCGCGTATCGTCGTCGCCCTTCCCCGACAGGAAGATGATCGGCACGTCGCGCGTCCTGGGGTCGAAGCGAAGCCGGTCGCACACCGTCAGGCCGTCCATGCCCGGCATCGCGACGTCCAGCACCACCAGGTCGGGCGGCGCGGCCAGGGCATGGCGAAGGCCCGTGGCCCCCTCGGTGGCCCCCTCCACCGCGTAGCCCTCGTCCTGGAGGACCGACACGATGTAGTCGAGCATGGCGGGATCATCGTCCACGACTAGGATGCGTTCCTTGCGTGCCATGTGCCCTTCCTTTGCGCAGCCGGCCACACAAGCTCCCACCGCTATTATACCGGCTTTCCCCAATGCGTCAACCGCCGAGGCCCCGCTTGCGTTTCGCTCGGGGCGTCGCTAAGATGCTGGTCGTGCCGGCTCTCTGTGCCCGGGAGGAACTGAACATGCCCGCGACCCGTCGCATCGCCTGTCCCAAGTGCCGCCACGTGTACGACCATCCGGCCGACGCCGCGGTCGGCGCGGCCCCGACCTGTCCCCGCTGCGGGACGACCCTCCCCGTGCCCCGCGATCCCTCCGAGACCCCCACACTGGTGCGCCAGCCCGAAGACGCGGCGACCGAGACGTTTGCCCCCGCCCCGCCCCCGACGGGCCGGTACGTCGAGCAGGGCCTCATCGGCCGCGGCGGCATGGGCGAGGTGGTCCTCTGCGTGGACCGCAACACCCGCCGCGAGATCGCCCTGAAGCGCATGCTCCCCGAGGCCGCCGCCGACCCCGCCCGCTCGGCGCGCTTCGTCGAGGAGGCCCAGGTCACCGCCCAGCTCGAACACCCCAACATCGTCCCCGTCCACGAGCTCGACCGTTCGCCCGACGGCACGGCCTACTTCACGATGAAGCTCGTCAAAGGCAAGTCCCTCGCCGACATCCTCAAAGAGGCGAAGGAGACGAGTGCGGGGGAACCCCCTTTGGGCAAAG
>Ga0307380_10001023_pt1 | contig 42052 bp, 67 predicted proteins | sample UN3MG_FD_202239 | JGI IMG/M metagenome (GOLD analysis project Ga0307380, IMG submission 202239) | Soil microbial communities from Risofladan, Vaasa, Finland - UN-3 | ecosystem: Environmental > Terrestrial > Soil > Coastal area > Acid sulfate soil | place: Finland: Risofladan, Vaasa | collected...
GACTGACTATCTTATAAGGTTTAAGAAACTATCTGCTGGGGGGTTCTCGTGAACTGGTGAGATTATTCCTAAATAGTCTTCGGACTTGCGGAATAATTGCCACGACTCATTTGAACACCCTTGCTAAACTAAAACTATGACAAAAGAGAAAATAATAAAATAGAAAGAAAAAGATGAAAGTAAATGTGAAATAGAGGGTTGCCTCAACCCAACACATGGAGCTGATAGGTGTGATGAGCATATGTTTGTTGTCTGTCCAGAATGTGGGAACGAACAAGCAGATATGGGACACAATGTTATGTGCGAAGTATGTGGATATGGACCGATGCCTACTTATTAAAACAAACCCTAAATAAATGAGCAACCCCAAAAACATCAGAGAACAGGATAAGAAATATGAATATAGATATAGAAAAAATTAAAGCAGATAGAGAGAAAAAAGATTTTATACTTGCTCAAATAGAGAATTTTCTAAAAGACAACTTCTGTGATGATGAGTTAAGTAAAAGATTTGAATGGTTGAAGGAACACATTACAGATTTAGAATTATGGAGAGAATGTAATACAACTTTAGCGGAACAAGAAAATAAACCTTTAATAGAAAAAATACATCATGAAGAAGATTAACTATTTTGATACTCCACAAGAACGCCGAACAAAAGGTAATTCTCTTGTCAATATAATATCTTATGTTTTGGGATTTAAAAAGGTTATTAAACATATTAAAAAATATGAAAAAAGCAAAAGACATATACAAGTTTGATGAAAAAAACCATATCCACACATTAGATGATAAACCCCTAACAGGCACTTCTTCTATTGGAAATGTATTAGCAAAAGGTGGTTTAGTTTGGTGGGCGAGTGGAAAAGCGTGTGAGGTTATGGGGTGGGTTTATCCAAACATAAAAGAGAACGGCAAGATTATAGGTAAAGTTCCAGTAGAAGATAGATTAAAAGTTTCTGAATCAATCCATCTTGCTATTACAAACGATACTCCAGAGGAGTATTTAGCGAGATTAGATATCGCATACAAAGCCCACGCAACTCACTTAAAAGATAGTGCTAAAAAAGGGACTGATTTACACGCTATATTAGAAAGGTTTGTAAAAGAAGACATGGAACGAAAAAATATTGTTCCTCTTTCAGAAGAAGAAACTTGGCTAATAGAACCTTTCATAGATTGGAGTAGAAAGAATGTGAAGAAATTCTTAGCAAGTGAAGCCCATTGCTATTCTAAAGAGTTATGGGTTGGGGGAATTGTAGACGCTGTTGCTGAATTAAATGACGGCACAATAGCAGTAATAGACTTTAAGAGTTCAAGAGAAGCATATATCACGCAATTCTTACAAGCGAGTGGCTATGCGATACAAATTGATGAAAATGGACTCTTCTCAGAAGACGGCAACCATAATAAGAGGATTGATAAGATAGGTGCTTTAATAGTTGTTCCTTTTGGGGCAGAAATCATTAAACCTGAAATAAGAAAGCAGATAGAGGAATATAAGAAAGGATTTGAGTGTGCAGTGGAGTTATATAGGTTGTTGGATTTGGATAACTTAATAAATAACAAAAAATGATATGAAAGCAATATTATATCTCTGGTATTTGAGAGTTAGAAAAGCAATTATAACAAAGAATATCCGACATTTGAGTAAAAAATATAATTTAACACACTAAATAATATGCGACACATAATAACAAGTATCTTTATAAACACAACCGACAAGGACAAAAAGCCATATAAAACGAGAGAGGGTAAACCCTTTAAAAGAGTAGTCATTAAAGTTGATGTTAATGGGACAAATCCAAAGGAATATGATGGTGAATCTTTATCTAATTGTATATTTCACGATGATGATCCCTGCCTTTTATGGAAAACAGGAGATGAGATAAATATTTTAGTAGAGAAGAAAGGAGATTTTTGGAACTTCAGACAGCCAAGTAAATATGATTTATTGGAAAAAAGAGTGGAAGTATTAGAGGCGTTTATGGGAAATGGGGGAGAGCCATCAAAAATAGATGCTTTTGATTTTAAGGAGTCAAACCCCTCAGAATTACCAGATATTAAGGATAATACATATCCAGAAAACCCTGACAATATTCCTTTTTAATTTAATAAAATGCCATATTCAAATATAGTATTTGTGAAATTGTTCCTTGAATTGTTTGATGAAGATGATAGATTTTTATATCAGCTAAATGAAAGACAGCAACTTCTATATATCAAACTACTATATTTAGCGGGTAGGCAGAAAAATAGAATCTCAAAAAACCCCTTACTCATGATTCAGAAGTTGAACTATCAGGGTCAGGATTCAAAACAACCCTACCTACATAAAAAAACAGGCATACCCAACATTCAAAACCCCCCTACCCAAGATTCAAAACAGCAATATCTGACAGTGAAGCAGAATGTAATCAGTGACTTACTCAGTGATATAAACAAGATTAAAAAGGTATTTAAGAATTTTAGAGAAAACCGCTACTACTATACCTTTACAAAGTTTGAAGAATTACATAACTATATACCAAAAGGGAACTCCACAGGAAACCCCGAGGAAGACCAAAGGACTATACCAGATAAAGATAAAGATAAAGATAAAGATAAAGATAAAGATAAAGATAAAGATAAAGATAAAGATAAAGATAAAGATAAAGATAAAGATAAGAGTGAGATACTCACACCATCTAAAGAAATGAATTTATTCTTAGAGGATGAAAATTATTTTAACAAGGCAGTGGACATTATCGTGGAAAAATATCACGCACCGAAGGAGGCAGTCGTTGATGAGCTTAAAAAGTTTAAAAGTTATTGGTCTGAGAAGAACAAAAGTGGCACTAAGCGAAGGTGGGAATTAGAAAAAACCTTTGAAGTTAGTAGAAGAATCGGCACTTGGCTTAGAAATACCAACCAGTTTAATAAAACATCAAATAAAGGCAAAAATATATTAACATGAGATATAAGATAATACTTTCTAATACAAGTGAAACAATAACAATCAGGGAAGAAGAATTAGAAAAAGTTCTTAATGGAATTAAACAAGGTTCAGTTGTAATCGTCAATGAGGGGATATTTAATCCAAGCTATTTTGTAGCGATAGTAGAAGACCGTGAAAGAAATCAGGCAATATTTGAAGCAAAGAAATATGGTTCAAGGTTCTTTAAAGAACCAAGTCCATTTTCAAAATTATTAGTTAAGAAATATGCTGAATTACCAGAAAAACTTAGGAGTGAAGTTAATACTGAAACAGCCGAAATTGAGAGAAATAATAATAAAAACTAAAACTATGAATCAAAGAAAATTAAAATTTAGATTAAGGTTAGATAATAAGATAGTGGGTTATGAAAAGTGGTATGGTGGAAAGAAATTGACAGATGAAGACCCAACAGGTGCTTCACCTTGTTGGTTATATTCAGTAGATAATGAATACTGGAATCCTAAATATATTTATCATAACAGAAAAGACCAATACACAGGTCTCAAAGATAAGAATGGTAAGGAGATTTATGAGGGGGATATAGTAAAAATACATAATCGTATTCTATCAGAGACTAGTTATGGAGAAGGTTGTTTTTATACAGATGGTAATAGGATTGGTATTTATGCGAAAAGAGATATTGAAATCATCGGCAATATATACGAAAACCCTGAATTAAATAAATGAAATATCTAACACTACTCCTAATTCCTATCGTTATCTTACTCGCTTATTGTGCTATCCACGAAGAGCCAGTTGAGGCATTACATTACGAGGTTATAGAGATTTACAGAAATCAGCCGTTGGAAATAATGATTAGAGATATTGCTGTAGCAAATGGCTGCGATCCTGACTTAATGATTCAACTTGCCTTATTAGAAAGCGATATGAACCCTGACATCAAAATCCACGATAGCAATAAGTTATATAGTTATGGAATTTATCAATACCAATTATATTGTTTTGTTGAACAGATAAATAAACACGATTTAATCGGCAAAAAGATTTCATATGAAGAGGGGCGAGATTATATAATGATACCCCAACTCCAAACGAGATTAGCGTGTGAAATGTTAAAAGACGGACAGGAGTGGAGGTGGGAGAATTCGTTTAAAAAATTAACTAACTAATTATGACAAAAGAGAAAAAAGAATGGGAATTAAAAAATCAAGGATATTATTGGGATGAAATAGAGTATTGTTTTGTAGTTAATTATCCTATTCATCCTTATGATTGTCGTTCCCCTAAATATAAAATATAAATAAAGAGATGAAGAAAGAAGAAAAAATAATAAAAGTAGAGGAGAAGAAAAGAATACAGATTTACAAAGAATGGAATGGAAAAGGATGGTTATGGTATGTAGAACCACAAATTGAAATAACTTGGCTTTTTTTTATTAAACGTTGGGGTGCAAGTGATTGGGGGTCAGATAAATGGTTGATAAACATAAAGGGATTTTGTTCACTAAAAGAAGCAGAAGAATATGCTGAGAGATTAAAAAATCATTATTTAGAAATCTGATAATCCCTAAAAAATAACCCCCTAATATAAATAAAAAGATGAAATACAAAACATTTAAAGATTTCTTAATAAGCAAACACGCAGACCAATATCACGGAGTAGACGATGATATGCCTGATGACTTTAATAAGTGGCTTTATTGTCAGTTAAGTGAAAACATAGATAAGATAATGGAATATGCTAACGAATATGCTGCTATTCAAAAGAAAGAGATAGTGGAGAAGATAGAGAAACCAAAGGATTGGGATAATTGGTCTATTGAAAGACAATTAGGATATAAGTTTGTTATACAACAATTATCACCTAAACAAGAACTAAACTGATTAACCCCCTAATATAAATAAATGGAAGAAAAACGAACACAAGCCCAAAACAATTCATTACACCTCTATTTCTCACAGATAGCCAAACAAATGTCAGACGCTGGATATACCGTTCAACACATATTAGATTTCACAGCCGATTTACAACCTACCCCATCATTTGTTAAACGCCTTTGGCAAGAGATTCAACTCCGAGTATTAGACAAAAGACATACCCACGAACTTAAAAAGCAAGAGGAGATAGACAGAGTTTATGAGGAGTTCAATTTATTTTTAGCAGAAAAACTTAATTTAGAAAATATACCCTTTCCAAGTTTGGAAAGTTTAGAAGATAAAAAACAACATTAAATGTCAAACGAATCCAACAATCAAAAAACAGTTAAGCAGGCGTTGTTGGATACCATATCTAAAGTTCCAGAAGAAAAATTAAAATTCATAAAGGGACAGGTGGTCGTCAATATCAATGGTTCAAGCATTGCTGTCTCAATACAAGAATTTTTAGAGCCTAAAAAATATAATTTGAAAAATTAAAATCAGCCGAAGAGGCGACACTAACCTACAAATGGGGTGTCAGAACTATCTCGTATAGGGAATAGTTTTGATGCCCCTTTTTAATTATATGAAACAAATATCACAAACCAAAAGGTATTTAAAAATACTTAACAAGGTTTCTAAAACACTTGGTAAGTCAAAGGTCGGTAAAAAGCACCTTGAAAAAACAAGTAAAAATTAAAGGAGGTGAATTTATTATGATTAAAAGAATAGTATTGTTTCCTGATTTCCATCATCCGCATCACAATAAACCTGCTACTAATGCCGTCTTTAAGTTTACTAAATGGTTCAAGCCACACGCAATAAACATTCTTGGCGATGGTATGAATATGGACAGCGTCAATCACTGGAAGCAAGAGCATGGCAACAAAAAATACTTTGAAGGTAAACGATTACTCAAAGAGTATGAACAGTTTGACCACGACATATTAACTCCGCTGGAAAGTTTAGTTTCTAAAGGATGTGAAAGGACTTTTATGGGCGGGAACCACGAAGACTGGGTAAATACTCTCATCGGTAAAGTTCCACAACTTGAAGGATTAGTAGAACCTGAAATAGCATTACACTTGGAAAAGCGAGATTGGGAATGGATACCGTGGATTAACTGGACAAATCGTAGCCAATGTATTAGGGGTATAAAGCAATATGGGAAACTTTTGACGCTGCATGGTCAATATGTCAACAAGTATCATGCTCAAAAAACAGCAGATACATTTTCTAAAAGTGTTGCGTATTGTCATACCCATGATGTACAATCTTATACCAAGGTCACAGTTGATGACAACAGAGGATACCACACAGCCCAAAGTATTGGATGTCTTTGCGATGTAAGTCCTGATTTTCTGCGTGGCGGAATGAACAGATGGGTAAATGCATTTGGCGTACTTTTTGTTAGAGAAGACGGAATGTACAACTTGTATGTACCTATAATCATTAAAGGAAAATTTTGCTTTGATGGGAAAATCTTTGACGGTAATAAATAACCTCAAACAGGGGCGTTTATAATAACAACGCCCCCCAAAACTTTACAATGATAGATGTAATACAAACAACAAAAGGAAGACGAGGAGCATTATTGGACACGATTAAATGTAGTCATTGTGGAAAAGTTTTTATACAAAGACAGAAAAGGACTATTGATGGTAGGGGTGTATTCTGTTCTAAAGAATGTTATTCAAAGTCTATGATGAAAGTTGATAAGAAAAGTAAATTAGATATTAACAAAGATTATAGACATAGAAATAAAGATAAATATGTATCCTATCATCATAATAGAAGAGCATTAGAAAAGGAATTAGGCGGTAAATTTACTGGAAGTGAATGGAATAAAATAAAAGAGATATTTGATAATAGATGTGCGATGTGTCATAAAGAAGTAAAATTGACAGTTGACCATATTATTCCACTTACAAAGTGGGTTGTATGGGCTAAAGTAAATAAGCCAAATTATAAATGGAATGATAAGCAGAATCTACAACCATTATGTGGTAGCTGTAATTCGTCAAAGAATAATAAAATAATGGAGAGCTACTAAAAAGTCGCCTCTCCAAACCAAACCTATGCCAAAAGCCAGAGGAGTCCAACCGAATATCTCACCCAATACCATACTTAAAAAGTTTGTTCATGGAAACAAAGGAAGTAAAAGTCAATGGTGTGTGAGTTATTGGGAGTGGAAAAATAATAAGAATGTCCAACATCAATCGTGGTTTATACACGAAGAAGACGCAGATGATTTTATAAAACAAAAAAATGAAGAAACAAAAAATAGAGAAAATTGAATGGGAATTTCCAGAATATGAGCATGATGATTCTGTAGAATGGTATATGAAGCGTATTTTAGTTTCTATAAATAATAACATTGTTCTTTTAGGAGAGTTAATTGAAAAACAAATTATAAAACAAAAAAATGAAAAAAATAAGAGTTTTTAAAACAGGTGCTACAAGAGATACAGAAGACGGCAAATTAGATTATGAAGGTTTTCTATCACCTGTTGTTTTACAAAGATATGCCGAGTATATGCACAAACATCGTAAGCAGTCTAATGGGAAATTAAGGGATAGCGATAACTGGCAAAAAGGCATAAGCAAAGAAGTTTATATTAAAAGTTTAGCAAGACATTTTATGGATTTATGGTTAGAACATCGTGGTAAGCGTGATGGTATTAGAAGACAGGATACTTTATGTGCGATTTTATTTAACACGATGGGTTATTTATACGAAGAATTAAAATCTAAAACAAAATAAATATGAACTACGATACAGCAGGAAATGAAATAAAAGATTCTATAAAACCTTGTGATTGTAATTCAACAGGGGGTTGTCCTAAATGTAGATTATGGGGGTTTCAATATAAGACAGTCAAATGGCTTAAACCAAATGAATGGGGGTTTTTACCATCAGTAAATGAGGAAGAAACACCAGAAGCACCAGAATTAACAAAGAAACAATGGGACAAATATTATAAAAAAATGGGATTAGATTAAGATAGCACCTTAAAAATTTAAATTAAAGGAGGTGTTTCAAGTGAAGCACAAAGTAAGAGTAAAAGTCTTGAAAAGGATTAAGAGAAAGAAAGTCGTTCATACCTGCTACTTCTGTGGTTCTATTAAACGAATCACAAAACATCACATTGTATTTAGAGTATTCTTAAATGGTGAAACATTAGAAGATAATATAGAATATCTTTGTAGTAAGTGCCATAAGAAGTTTCATAAATTAGTAGAACCAGTTATTGATATGTTAGTAATGACTATTACAAAACTTGTGCCTAAACCGATGAGATCAATAGGGTTCTTAAGAAATGGATATGGCAGAGGAGGAAAGAAAAATGCCAAAATACACAAGAAACCAATTGATTAAGTTTGGCTGGGAAATGTTTACCAAGTATGGACTGAATTGTGAGTTATGGAAAAGAGGCAAAGAAATGCTACTTTGGAACAGAATAACGCATAAAGTTTATTACTATTAGGAGGAAAAAGGAATGAAAAATATTGTAGAAATAAGTGATTTATTATGTATAGCAATAGGATGGATTTTAGGATATTTCACAGGTTGGTTAGGAGGGAGGAAAAAGAAATGAAATGGATAATAGTATTCGTAGTGATTTTCTTGATATTAGATTTCATATTCGGACAAGGTTCTGATGATTTTCTACGAGAGGAAGTGAAAGATAATGAGAAAAGGTAGAAGAATACTTTGCCCATTCTGTAATGACAAGTTTTGGAGTTTAGTACAATTTTATGCTCATATCAGAGTTTGCGAAGAAAGAAAGAAATGGAAATGGAATAAACCCTGTTGGGAAACTAAACTTCAAGGAGGAGGTAAAGGAAGATGAGAGACATATACCGTTGTCCAGCAATGTGGAAATTTCTAAAGATAGCAATCCCTTGTAGTTATCCTGATGTTGATAAATGTGGCAGAGTAGGTGGCTCAGCCCTTTGTAAATATCGGATAGCCGAAATAGGATTAAAAACTTGTATCAGGGAAGTTTCTGAATTGAAAGATTTTGCAAAGCATCTCAAAAAGTAAAGCCAAGGCAGAGGGGGCTAATAATACCCTCTGCACTCTCTAAGAGAACATTTATAGTGGCGCCCAAAGGTAGACGCTATGGGTAATTGCCTACCTGAAACGAATTGGTGCTGACGGGGTGTGAAAGGCAATCTGGTAAGCACTGTATAAGGTGACTATACGAGAACACTACAATCTCTGTGAGTATGTAAGCCTACGAGATTGATTTAGCTTACATACACTCGGCAAATCCTTATCTATAAGTGTTCTCTTAGAGGGTTGACGAATCCTCATCTCTGGGGAGTGGCTAAAAAGGTTGCTGGTGAATCATATTATGGCGTAAAAGTTGAATCTACCGTATCTATGACTTCGTGTTATAGGCGAAGTAGTGGATTACCTTGAGGCTGATTCACCTCCCCAGAGAACCTGTTCCCAAATTGGACATAATCGGACATTAAATATAACCAAATAAAAATATGACAAAAGAGAGAATAAAACCATTCAAAAGATTAACTCCAAAAGATAGGATAACATTTTTAGAAATGATAATTACATTATATGGTAAAGATTTTCCAAAGATTGTTGAAAGGGTTATAAGATATAAAATTATACAAGAGATAGTGGAGGAGATAATTAAAATAATCAAGAATCCAGATGAAAGTAGTTATGGATTGCAAACTTATATCACAGGAACTACAAAAGATTTACAGGTCTTTATTAGAGATAAAGATTTAATTTCAATGCTTACCAAAATACAAACCCTAACCAAATAACTATGAAACAAAACATAGAAACAATAATTAAAAGATTAGTCAGGTGGGCTTTTAGTAGTAGAATTTTGATTTATCGTTCTCAGCAAGTTTTATCTGACTATGAATTAGCAAAGACAAGTGATACTAATGATTATTTTTACTATGTTAAGAGAGAAATGATTAAGAGATTGGTTGATAAGTTATTAGAAGATAGTGTTGTTAAAATAGAAAATGAATATGATTCCCGTATTCAGGGGTTTGTTCTTCGTTCAAAATTATATTGCATTAAATAACTATGAAAGAAGCAATAGATTTTACAGTTTGGAAATGTGGTAATCCATCATCAAAGGGACAAAGACAACAATACCCATCTCGGTTTATTTATAATCTTAAAAAATATTATCCATTTGAGAACAAGAAAGTATTAACAATGTTTTCTGGAAGTTCAGATATAGGAGATACAACTGATATTAGACCAGAAACAGGTGCTAAAATTGTTGCTCCTTATAATAAATTACCTATTAAAGACAATACTTACGATATGGTGATAGCTGACCCTCCTTATAATTCCTTATACGCAGAACAATGGAAAGCAGATTTACCAAAGCCAAAAAGAATATTAAGAGAAGCATCTCGGATAGTTAAAAAAGGTGGATTGATATTGATTTTACATATTATTATTATTCCAGCATATAAAGATTGTAATGTTAAAAGAGTAGCAATTCATCCTGTATTATGTGGAATAAATAATGCTATTAGAGTATTAAATGTTTTCAAAAAACTATGAAAAAAGAGAAAACAATTGATAATTGGGAAAAAGTATTTGATGCGAAAATGATGGCTTTTGATATTCCTGAAGGATTTACAAGACCAGAAAAGATAAAAGATTTTATCCGAAATCTCCTCTCCCTCCAAAAACAAGAGATAGTGGAGGAGATAGAGAAAGAATTGATTAAAGTTTTAAAAGTTTCTAAAACCGCTGACGATTATCATATTGGAATTGCTTATGTAATTGATACTTTTTTAACCCCCTAACCTAAATAAAAAGATGCGAATTCTATTTTTAAAATACAAATCAACTCAAAACTATTTTAAAGAGTTCAATGATGAGATAAACCTCTATGGTCAATGGCTTACTCGCCACAATATCCCATATCAATTTGACTTTAAGGAGTGGGATGAGGAATTGGAGTGGCAAAAATCTGGGACTAATTATACCTTATCTCCAACCTATATGCAGAAGTTGAGTAAGAAGACGTGGTGGTCTATTGGTGAATATCACATAATAATTTATTGCTATTATCCTGAGAAAGAAAACTCGGAAGGTTATTACTGCACGATGAACTCTTTTAAATGTAATGGGGGAATAGGAATCTTAGTGCCTTTGACTCAAAAGTTAGCAACTCTCCCAACTCAATGGGGATGGCGAATGCTTGTTCACGAAACCATACACGCATTATTTGCTATCTTGAACCTCACATACAAAAAGAACATTCCTGATATTTTAGATTTTACTGTTAATGAGTTCGTTAAAAGACATCCTGATAGTAGTGAAGCCGAAGCATTGGCTTTGATAAGTGGTGAACTCCAAGATATAACGGATAATGTTTTTGACACCTATATTAAACCTCATTTGAATCTGATTTTACAACCCTTACCAGAAGAAAGACAAGCATCGTTGTTATTACAAATGATTAAAGTTCTGACGGCTATTATTGGGTATTGGAAAGATAAAATAAATACTAAACAATCTGTCGTGGATAGATTAGCAGGATGTATAGCAAGATTTGAAGGATTTGGAATAGCAGGAAGTTTAGCAGACAGAAATAATAATCCAGGCAATATGATTAGTTCTCCTTTTATGGAAGGAATAGTAGATGGATTTGCTTATTTTAAAACAATAGAAGATGGATGGAAAGCGTTAAAATATCAACTTCAACTGATATTTGATGGTGAGAGTGCTTACTATAAACCCACAATGACTATTCAAGAGTTTGTAAATACTTGGGCTTCAACTTCAAGTTGGAGAGAAAGATTAAACTATGCTGAATATATCGCTGAGGAGTTTGGAGTTGGGGTCGGGAGTAAATTAAATGAATTAAAATGAAAAACCTAAAATACGGCAGATGTTATGGCTGTCAGAGAATAGTCCCTAAAGAAGTTTTAGTTCAGGTTCAGTTTTATGAAGGACACTTACACGAGGGGGCTTTACACCATAAGAGTTTGTGTTTCACCTGTATAAAAAAGGCAGATGAAGCAGGGCGGGAAATAATAAAAGATAAAAAATGAAAACCACAGAATTTGAAAAGCAACTAAAAGAGATAGTTCCTGATAGAGAACAACGAAATAAAGTTATTCGTTTTATGAAAGAGTATAAACAAGCATGGACTATTAATGCTAAAAAATCTACAAAACAAAAGAGTTTATTATGAAAACGAAAAATAAAATAGATATTAAAAAAATATATATGTTATATGGTCGGAAAAATTACCGCGAACCAATTTGTGATAACAATAAGATGATAAATTATAAAGAATTAGAGCAGAGAATAAGAAAGTTGGCAAAATTGGTTAATTATAGAGAAGAAGAAGATTATGAAACCTCTAACAATTCCCAAACTCAAAAAGAAAGTTTGGAAAATCTTTAGCCAATACATCCGCCAGAAATACGCAGATAAAAATGGATATGTGAATTGTTATACCTGTGGGGTTAAAAAGCATTGGAAAGAACAACAATGCGGACACGGTTTGGGCGGTAGAGGTAATTCAATTCTTTTTGATGAGGAATTAGTAAGGGTTCAATGTCCTCAATGTAATATCTTTAAAGGTGGAAACTACGATGTTTTCCACGCCAAGTTGATAGAAGAAAATGGCTTAAAATGGTTTAATGATAAATTAAAGCTAAAACATACTACTAAACAATTTACTCGTAAAGAACTTGAAATGTTATATGAAAAATATAAAACAATAATTATAAAAAAGGTGAACGGATACGATGTGGTTGTCTTAAAAGCAATGGAAATCCATTATCAAGAAGGAACACCATATTATTTTGAACCACTATGAAACTAAAACCCAATTCCAAATACGAAATCTTTTGGCAAGACTGCGAACACCAGACAGACTGGATTCCTTTCAATGACATAGATAAAAAGATTATAGAGGCAGAAAAGCCAATTCAAACAGTAGGGTATTTTGTCAAAGAAACCAAAGATTCTTATGTATTTACAAGTGGAATAAATCTATCAGGGGAAACATACTTTGATTTGGTCGTTATTCCTCGCAAGGTAGTAATTAAAATTAAACTAATAAAATGAAACAAATAAAACGCAATGGCGTAGAAATATCAGTGGGAGATGAATATACCTTAGTTGAAGGCGAAGAATTAGTAGAAAAGACCGAAGAAGAAGAGAAAGAGGAAGTAGCAGAAGAAACACACGAAGCAGGAACTCCTATGAGCAAAGAAGATTCTGATTTTTTAGATAAGAATGTAGAGAAAGATGTTCCTCCTGCAGAGCCAGTGAAAGAGGAATAAAATAGTAGTCCCACCGTTCTTTGGTCGTAAATAATAATAAATTAAAAATATGTTTATAAGTGAATATAAGAAGCGAGTGATAGAAGGTGATTTAAAAGATTTGAATACAAGATGTAATGAATTACAGATAAGATATAATCTACTTTTAGATTATTTGGAAGTAGAATATGAACAAGTTGAGAAAAAATGCCGAACTATGTTTGATGAGGGTAAATGTAAAGTATCAAGTTATCGTAAAATAAAAGGTCGTAATAACAAAAAATAAATTTATGTTAGGAACAATTATAGAATTTTTAAGTGGAAAGAAAACGACAATCGCAGCTGTTATAGGTGCTGTCATTGTATTCTGTCTTGGTAGAGGATATATAGAGCAAGATGTAGCAGGTCTTATATCAGCAATAATGGTAGCGTTAGGATTTACAATGAATGTCGTGACTGCGAGATATTATAGCGAAGAATAAATGAGAAACCGTCTCCAATATACAGAACCAATAGAGAAATACTATCAGCGACTTTGGAATATATCCGAAGTCGCTGTTAGGGATTTAGTGAGGGTTTATAAACTTAATAATCTTTTTTGGAGATATAAGAGTTTTAATAAATGGCTCAAGGATTGTTATAAAATAGAGATAACATATAGTCGGTTTAGAGGATTTGAGAAGTATATTAAGTATTATAATAAGCGTAAAAAATTACATCTATCAAAAAGTGTAAAGGTTGGTAAACAATTCTTTAATTAAATTATTTTATTTTTCGTTGTTTTTGAAATAGCGTTTTAGCCGTTAAGCTATTATACATCTATCTTCCCAGTTTCAATCTCGTTGTTTTTCAAGGAGATTTTTTTATTTGTGATAAAATCCAACCAAGAAGTAAACATAAATCTTATGACCGAAACTTCTATTATTGGGATGAACGAAAGTTCTCTGTGCACAGTTTCCCCAATACAAAATCTCACTAAGAGATGGATTTTTATTATATATGTGCTTATCAAATCTAACTGAAGTTCAAAAGTAAAATTACTAAATATGTAATTTTTAAAGGTTAATTCCAGACAGGGCAAAAGTTAATTCCATATAGGAGAAGTTAGGGAGGGGAAACCCCGAAAGCAAATAAAGGTTCGCATAATATATGGAAAAAGATGTGAAATGTCTTTATTCTGGCTAACTTAATATGATTAAAAAAGGTTCGCATAATATAAAACCACAAGAGATAAACAAAGCATAAAAGGTTAAATATCTAACATATCAAAGTATAATAGGGGTATGAAGAATACATATAAGATTATCAAACGAAATATCTTTCTATATCAGATACCTAACAAAGATATTACTAATGGATTAGAAGTTATATGGAAACCAAGCAAGTATTGGATAAAGAAACATCCTGATTTAGAACCTATAATAAAGGCTGATATTGAAAAGGATAAACGAGAGTATATGTTACCACCATACTTTAGGACTAAAAGCATACTAAGGATAAATAGTAGATGATTAGATGATGTTAGAAGATAGATTAAGGTATGTAAGATATAAGATTAGGAATGTCAGAAGTATGTCAGAGGATATTAAATCTCACACGCACACATCACATTCTGACAGACAACATTAGATAGTAGATATTAACATAAAAGACCCCTCAAATACCTTAAAAAGCCAGTGATGGCTTTAAATAAGGCATAAGAAGGTTCGCATAATAATACTTATGCGAACTATATATCAAAGATGGGGGGGTGGGGTAGGCGAGTCCAGTCGTCCCAAAGTGATATATACACCCCCCACAGATTAAGAGCAAATATGACATTTGAAGAACATATCATTATTCGCATAATCTCTTCTCCTATACCCCAAAGAATCCACCTACAACTAAATTAGCAGTCAAAGAGAATGACTGACAATATGAAAATAAAAAAAACAAAAACAGTTTACGATGTTCCAAGACGGAACAAGTTCGCTATGGAACTTATAAAACAAAAAGAAACAGGAAGCGGAACACTTGCTGATGTTTATTTTAGAGCAGGTTATCATCCAAAGACCAGAGCAGTTGCCAAAGCCAATGCTTGTATCCTAAAACAACACCCAGAGGTTAAAAAGATTCTCACAGCATATAAAGACATCTTAGATCAGAAGTTAAGTCCAGAAGTCAGAGCCCAGAAATTAGCCGAGTTGGCTGTTTCAGACGACAAAAGGGTCTCTTTAGCAGCTCTTCAGGAGGTCAATAGAATCTTTGATGTATATCCTGCTGGAAAGTTAAAAATAGCCCAATACAACGAAGAACTAAACAGATTACAAGAATGATTTCTGATGCAAAACTTCAGGATATTATTAAGTGGAATCCCCATATAGGACAGCAACAGGTCTTGGATTCTTATATAAAGAGCCGAGATATGACTATTTGTGCTGGAAGACGATGGGGAAAAAGTGCTGTTTGTGCTTATTCCGCCCTCAAGACCCTTTTAGAACCTAACAAGCATGTTTGGATAGTAGCTCCTACCTATGATCTGTCTCAGAAAGTATTTGACTATGTAGTTAGATGGTTTTCAAAGGCAGTTCCAAGTCAGGCAGGAAATATCCAAATGCGACCATATCCCAGAATCAGAACAGCTCAGGGCTCTTGGTTGGAATGTAAGTCAGCAGAAAATCCGACCTCACTTTTAGGAGAGGAGTTGGATTTGACAATAGTTGATGAGGCGGCAAGGGTTTCAAGGAGAGTCTACGATACCTATATTTATCCGACTTCTGCTTCCCGACACGGAAAGACCATCTTTATCTCAACACCTTTTGGACAGAATTGGTTCTATGAAACTTTTAATGTCTGTAAGAACGCTGAAGACGGAGATTCATTTCATTTTCGTTCAATAGACAACCCTTTCTTTATGAAAATGGAGTGGGATAGGGCTAAAGAAAAACTTCCTTCCCAAGTTTTTGAGCAAGAATATGAAGCGTCTTTCTTACCAGATGCTGCTGCTGTTTTCAGAGGAATAGATGAGATTATCAAAGACAACTGTCTAAAAGATGTAGTTGCTGGTCATAGATACATAATGGGAGTGGATTTGGGAAAACACGAAGATTTTACAGTCCTTACAGTTATAGACAAATATAACAATAATGTCGTTTATTGGGACAGATTTAATAAGATTGACTACCCTTTCCAACAACAAAGGATAAAAGCAACTGCCGACAGATATAACAACGCAAGAATTATAGTAGATTCCACAGCAGTTGGAGAACCTATTAAAGAGGACTTGGAAAGACAGCGACTTTTCATAGACGATTTCAAGTTCACTAACCGTTCTAAAAAAGACTTGATTGAGAAATTAAGTATTTATATTGAACAGAAGAAAATATGGATTCCTAACGAGGAAATCCTTATAGATGAATTAAAATCATTCGGCTATCAACTTACTGATAGTGGAAATGTTATTTATAGAGCCCCACAGGGCTTACACGATGACGCTACTTGCTCTTTAGCATTAGCAGTATGGGGATTATTTGGGACTCCCAAACCTCAAACTGCTATACAAGAGGAGTTGAAGAAGCGTGAAGTAGCAAGAGTAAAATCAAATTATATATAATGCCCTTCAAATCACAAGCACAAAGAAAGTGGATGTTTGCTAATAAACCGAAAATGGCGAAAAGGTGGGCAAAACATACACCGAAAGGTAAAAAATTACCAAAAAGAGTTAAAAAACGAAAAAAATGAAACTTAACGATTTAATTAAACAAGAACTTACTAATTTTGACGAAGCAATTTTAACTTGCAATCAAGATTATGTCCCAAATCAACAAAAAGTTATTGAACTTGTTGATTTATATTGGTCAGACAAATTCCGAGACAATCAAAATAACGAACTCGGAGTTAAAAAAGCATTTTACAATATTATAGAAAACCCTTCATTAGTGGCTTCTAAAATGATTGATATTGATACCAAGCATGTAAATGTATTAGCAGAAGACGACCAGTCTTATTATCCTGCTTGGTTGTATGGTAAAGAACTCCATATATGGATGAAAGATACTAAAAATCAAGATGGATTAACTTTTGGACAATTCTTAAATGACTGTGTCTATAAATTTCCTAAATACGGACATATTTTAGTCAAGAAAGTCAAAGATACTGCTGTCCTTGTTCCTTTACAGAATATCAGAAATAAACAAGACGCAAAAAACTTTTTAGATTCTCCTTACTTAATAGAAGTCCATACTTATACTCCCCAACAATTTAAAGAAACTGGAAAAGAAAGGGGATGGGATTCTGTTGATGAAGTTTATGAAAAAGTAAAAGGCAAAGAGAAATTTGAAGTTTATGAATTATTTGGTGAGGTTGAAGATTTTAACGAAAACTATTTTATATTCCCAGAAGATTTGGGAGAGGATTACATTTTTTATAAAGCGAAGAAGAATAAGAAAGATTTATACAAGGAATTAAAATGGGATGAGATACCAGGAAGAGCATTAGGTAGAGGTCAGGTAGAGAAACTTTTTGAAGCCCAAATCCAAACAAACAAAGTTGCTAATTTCAAAACAGAAGGATTGGAGTGGTCTTCTAAACATCTATTTCAAACAAGAGATGATGGTGCTGAAAGAAATCTTATGACAAGAGCCAAGAATGGTGATGTCCAAATCGTTAATTCTGAAATTACTCCTATTCCAATGGAAGAGAGAAATCTTTCTGCTTACAAAGAAGAGGAAGCACGATGGGATAGGTTGGTAGACCGCAGGACTTTCTCTTATGACGCTGTTAGTGGTGAAAGAGCACCATCGGGAACTCCATTAGGTTCTTCAATCTTACAAGCCCAACAGGCAGGTGGATTTTTTGAACTTAAAAGAGAAGATTTAGGAATGTTTATCAAAGATATAATTGTTGATTGGATAATGCCTTCGTTTAAAAAGAAAGTTAAAGGGACACATAATATTCTACTTGGTGAGTTTGATGAAAGTGAATTGACTCAATTAAACAACGCCTTGATTACTCATTACACAAACCGAGATATTATTAAATCCATTATTAAGAATCGTAGAATCCCTGATGAAAAAGAATATCAGATAGTGAAAGGGATAACGATAAATAAAATCAAATCCCAGAAAACTCTTGAAATCCCAGACACCTATTATGACAATATGAAATACAAAGTCCAAATAGATATTACAGGTGAAGGAATTGATACAAACAATAAAGTCAATTCATTGTTATATCTTGTTGGACAAATTGGAAGCAATCCAAATATGCTAAAAGACCCAGTCATCAAAGGAATGATTTCAGAAGCGATGAACTTTTTAGGATTAAGACCAACACGATTAGACCAAACTACTGATACCGCAGAAGATATGATGGCTAATGCCGTTCCACAACAGGTAGCAGGTTCAGCCGCAAAGTTCACACCACAAGCGAACCCTCAAAAAACAAGTGTTCCAATTAGTCTATGATATTTAAAATAACCCCAAGCAAAGCAGATAAGATTTTTATAAAAGTTAACAAACCTGTATTAGAAGATATGTTTAGCAGGTGGCTTTGGGATATGAAAGTTGATGCCCTCAAAATGTTATCTGATACAGAAGAGGAAAGAAGCGAAAGAGATAGAGTTATATCAGCGATTAAGTTTATGGAATCTATATTAAAAGCAATTAAGATAGTAACGAATGATCCGACAGAAAGTAATACTTCTTATGTGTAGTTAGGGAGTAAACCCTTAAAAATCAATTAGAGCAATAAAGCTCTCATAAAATAATTAAAAATATGGAAGAAACCATACCAGAGAACGACACTCTTACAAACGAATTAGAGAACCTTAACTCTACAAATGAGGGGAAGACCGATACTTCTACCATAAACGCAGGTGGAACTGCACCTGAGGAAGACCCTGATAAGGAAAAGCAAACCTTATTGGCTCAAAAAGAGCATTATCGCACTAAAGTTGAAAAACTTGAAGCGAAATTAAAAGAGTTGCAACCTGAAGCTAAACCAGCACAGAAACAAGAAGGTTCTACCTACGACCCTCTTGAAATAGTGAAGTTAGGACAGGCAGTTAAAGATTTTTCAACGGAAGAACTTGAATTTGTAATTAAAGTTGCAAAGAGTTCTGACCCGAAAGATATTATATCTGCTTCTAACGATGAATGGGTAAAACGAGCTATTACCTCACAAAGGGAAGAACTCGTAAAAAACAACAAAGTTCCCAATCCGTCTTCTCCTTCTGGAGTATCGGCTGCAAAAGACCTTATGAAACTTGTTAAGGACAAATCTATTACAGATGAAGAACTTGATAAGAGAACAAGGGAACTATTCGCAAAAGATAGAAAGAAGCAAGAAGCGGCTGGGATATAACCCTAAACTTACATGGCTACAACACAGACTTTTGATGTGTTTAACCCTGAAATTTGGAGTGCGAAACTCAACCGTGCCTTTGAAGCAAATTTAGTTGCTGCTAAATTCTTTGATAATTACAGCAATGAAATAGCTGGGCGTGGTGATGTCCTTTGGATTCCTAACATTACAAATGGTTTTACTTGTACTGCTGTAAATACCACTTCTGGTGATATTGCAAATACTGCTTTATCAGACACAAAGACCTCATTGACTATCAACCGATGGTTAGCTGATGCTTTTGTTATGTCTGACTTCCAAAAAGTCACTATTGGTGCTCAATACAATCTACAAGAGGAATACATTAACAAAATGGGATACGACTTAGCTAAAAAGCTGGATACAGATATTTTGGCTTTGGCTTCTGGTATCACAAAAGGACTCGGAGATTCCGCAACAAGTCTTACTTCTACCGTGTTAGAAGAAGCAATCGCATTTATGGAATCATCTTCCATCAATGTTCATACTGATTGTGCTTTCATCTTCCATCCAAACGCATATTGGAAAGAAGTTATGGGAAGCGACAAATTAGTAAATGCTTCTAAATACGGTAAAGTAATTCTTCCAAATGCTCCTCATAATGAGTTATACGGGATTCCTGTTTACATCTCTCCAAATGTTCCTGCGGGAACTGCTGGAACTGAAGGTGGACACAGAAACCTCTTAATTCATAAGAACGCAATCGTTTATGCTATTGAAAAAGATGGCGTAACCTTGCACTCTAAGGAGTCCGAATCATTGAGAACCAAGTATATTGCTGACACTATGTACGCAAAATCACTTCTTAATGCTGGATCAGGCGTTAGACTAATCTCTAATTACTAAATCTGAAATTGGGTGGGGGTAAGCACCCACCCTCTCAGAAACAAATGGCTATAATAACCTATCTCGCACATTTAAAAAATAACAAACATCGTGAGAACGATGAAGATATTTTATATGCTTTGAAAAAACTTGGACACAAAGTTTATCCTTTGGATGACAAAGAATTTAATATGAAAGAAATCATTGATAAGGCGAGTAAGTCAGATATATTCTTATTCCATAAGGGAGGTATGAATGAAGAATCACGAGAAGAACATAGATTGACTTTAGATAGATTACAATCAGTTTTATCAGCCATAAGAGAGAAAAGACCAAGTTGTAAATTAGTTTTTTGGTATGTAGATAAAGTTTATAAAGGTAGAGAAGAATGGATGTCAGTGATTGCCCCATTAGTTGATTATGGTTTCTTGACAGATGAAACTTATATTAGGAGAAATAACTATACGAATCTTTTTCCACTCAAATTGGCGTCACCTGACAAACTTCCAAAAGGAAAGAAGAATCCTATATACGAATGTGATATTGCTTTTACTGGGGAGATATATGAAGAACCAAGAAAAATGTTCGTTTCACAAATGAGTAAAGAATATGGTGATAGATTTAGAGTTTATACGGATGTTTGGGAAAAAGATTTTGCTGACCTTTGTAAATCAGCAAAGATTATTGTAGCACCTGATTTTCCGACAGATGATTTTTATTGGAGTAATAGGATATATCAGGTTCTCGGTGCTGGAGGTTTTATGGTTCATCCCCGATGTTATGGACTTACAGAACAGGGAATAATAAACAACGCACATTTTATAGGATATTACGACTGGGGAGAATTGAAAGACGCTTGTGATTCATTCTTGTTGAAAAAGAACGATAAAATTCGCAAGAAGATAGCCAAACAGGGCTACGATTTAACTCGTAAAAAACATTTATATACTCATAGATGTCAGGAACTCCTAAACAAAATACAGTAGAAGTTTGTATAGTAGTATACCAACGCTACTACAGACTACCAGAAATCATTCATCAGTTGAATAAACAAGATGAACAGGGTTTTAATTTAAACATTTGGAATAATAGTGGTAAAGACATAACCCCATTTGTAGCAGATTTTCCTGCTGATAGATTACAGGTTATCAATTCAGAAAAGAATGAAGGGAGTGCCGCAAGATTTAAAATAGTTCCAAAGACAAAAGGTCAATGTATCATTTTTATAGACGATGATGAATCTATTGACCCACGATTTATTGCCTATATGAAACAGGTTTGGCAATTACACGGCAAAGATTGTATTTGTGGATGGTATACAAGGACTTTTATAAATGAGAGATACAACCCATCTTACGATGATCCACAGGTAGAATCAGAAGTTGATTATGTAGGGACTGGGGGAATGGTATTAGACAGATGGATATTTGACAACGAACCTATTTTACAAGACATACCAAAACCATTTAACAAAACAGAAGACCTATACCTTTGTTACACAGCAAGAATGAAATATGGAATGCACTTAATTAAAACTCTACCATTAGTATCAATTTTAGTGGACGGTAAAGACCAATTTGTAGATATAAACAAAGAAGACATTTTTTTACGGCTCAGGTCTAAACGCTGGGCATTAGTAAAAAATCTTATGTTAAAAGAACAAGCATTTAAAAATATAGTTGATTTTCAAAAAGTAATGAATGACCTAAAGATTCCTTTCTGGATTTCAGAAGGATTACTTTTAGGACTTTATCGTGATAAAGATTGTATTCTCGGTGATGAAGATGATAGCGATGTATGTCTATGGAATGAATATGCTACACGAAGTGATGAGATTATAAAAGCATTAGAAGATAAAGGATTTACGCTACTTAACAACTGGGAATTAGAATATAAAACTTCAGAAGGAATTGCTATGACTCGTAATGGAAATAAGATAGATATTATATTTACTCGTAAAAATGATAAAGAGGTATTCTTCCTTGCTAGAAACTTCGGCAATATGGGAGAAGCCTCTTATTTCGCTTTCGTCTTTCCAAAAGAGATTTATGATGAATTTGGAGAGATAGAGTGGCGAGGTGTGAAGTTCCCCTGCCCAAAAGATATAGAGGGATATTTAACAGCCCGTTATGGTGATTGGAAAACTCCAAAACTACGAGGTATTGATTATGATGCCAATAGTTTTGAAGACAATCCTTGCTACAAAATTAACTGGAATTATAAAAAATGAATTTACAAAAACCACTTATTGTTCTTGAAGCATATAACGGACTATCAGCATTGATAGTTGAACAATCGCCATTTGACGCTATATGGATTTCATCTCTAACAAGTTCAGGGTCTATGGGATTACCAGATACCGAGTTGATTTCTATGGATGCTCGTTTGGATATTGTAAGAGAAATAAACCAGATAACTACCAAGCCGATTATTTACGATGGTGATACAGGTGGACAGGTAGAACATTTTCCTTACTGGGTTCAGAGATTAGAAGAGGCAGGAGTAGACGCTATCATTATTGAAGATAAAGCATTTCCTAAAAGAAATAGTTTAGACACAAACGCCAAACATAATTTAGAAGATGTAGAGGTTTTCGCTTCAAAGATTACTGCTGGGAAAGCAGTAGCAAAAGATATTATGATAATTGCCCGATTAGAAAGTTTAATTGCTAAACATAATGTTTATGAGGCAATGAGCAGGGCAGAAGAATTTTTAAAAGCAGGTGCTGATGGGATTATGATTCACTCCAAAGCAGATGTTAATGCTGATGAAGTATTTGAGTTTGCCAAAATGTTTAAAGAAAAACATCCTGATACACCATTAGTTTGTGTTCCTACGACTTACAACCAATTCACAAATAAAGAGTTAATAGACGCAGGTTTCAATATAATAATACATGCTAATCATTTGATGAGGTCTTCCTTACAAGCAATGAAAGATACTGCCGAGAAGTTATGGACTAACCAAAGGAGTAAAGAACTTGATAGTGAGATAGCAACTGTTAAAGAGTTATTTAAGATTGTGGGATATGAATAAATTCTATGTAGGTGTTCCTGATAGTAAGTTAAAGGAATATCTAAAAGACAAAAATTATCTTGTGGCTACCAACGAAGGTGAGGCAATAGGAATTGCTACTGGATATTATTTGGCTACTGGTAAAAGGGCAACTGTATTTATGTCAGCAGATGGCTTATGTAATGCCTTGAACCCTCTGACATCATTAGTTATTCCTTATCAGATAGAAATGGATTTAATTATAGCCACACGAAAAGATGAACCACAGCATAAAGTTATGGGAGAAAAAGCAACCCAAATAATGAAGGATATTTGCGGTGATGGGATAGTAACTTTTAACTACATCATTTTATGACAAGGGAAAAGGAAATTGAAAGTTTATTAGAAACAACTATCAAACCCGATGATTTAGTAGTTGTCAGTTTAGGCAAAATGGGTAGGGAGTTATTTGAACTCCGCAAGAAACGAAAAGAACCTACTAATGACTTTTATTGTATGGGTGCTATGGGTTGTGCGACAGGTGTTGCATTAGGTGTAGCAATAAACACTACTAAAAGAGTTTTCTTATTGATAGGTGATGGTGCTGCCTTAATGCAGTTAGGTTCATTTACAACATTATTATACACAAGACCCAGAAACCTATTTACTATTATTTTAAATAACGACAGCCACGATAGCACAGGTGGACAACCTACAAATTTTTCTCAGGTCAGAGACTGGTTACAAACTTTCTGTACGATTATTGATGTTGAAAAAGGAGCAAGAGAGGATTTAGGAAGACCTGATATTCCGCCAGAACAAATAGTATCTAATTTTCATGCCAAAGTTTTATCTCCAACGAACCCACAGAAAGATACCAAGTAACCCCACTCTTGATTTTGCTAAACAAATTTTACAAGAAGCAAAAGATTTTAAAGCAACAGAAATAGAATCAGAAGGAGGAGGTTCTACTATTGATATAGGTAAATATGTATCTTGGAAATTAAACATACCACATACCGCTATACCTACTACCGCAGGGACAGGAAGTGAGGTTACAAAGTTTGCTGTTTTTATAGATAAGGGAAAGAAGATTAGTTTTGAAGATGAGAAGTTGATACCCACGAAGTATATTCTAAACGCAAGTAAATTAACAAGTTTGCCTCCCAGAGTTACTGCTTCAACTGGATTAGACGCATTATCACAGGCAATAGAATCTTGGTGGTCTCCATTAGCCACAGAAAGAAGTAAAATGTTTTCTGAAAAAGCCATTAGGAAGATAATGGATAACTTATATCTGTCTTTCAAATATCCTGAAAACGAACTTTACAGAGAACAAATGTTAATAGCCGCTAATTACGCAGGAGAGGCGATAAACATAACGCATACTTCAATCTGTCACGCCATATCATATCCTTTGACAATACACTACGATTTACCGCACGGAATTGCTTGTGCTTATACATTACCAAGATTTATGAAACTCTTTAGATTTCCATTAGAAGATTGGAGAAAAATTGCTTGGTTGATTCATATATTAAAAGTCAGAAAGTATAGGGATATAGACAAGGATTTAGTTGCTGATGAAGCCCTAACATATTCAAGGTCTCAAAATACTCCTATACCTATTACAAAAGAAATAATTTTACAAGCCCTATGAATAAAATATACATACCTATGTCTGCTGACCTTTGGCATATCGGACATCTCCGAGCCATTAAACAATGTGCTAAACACGGAGAGGTTATAGTTGGTCTTCTATCGGATGGGGTTCTCAAAAACTACAAAGGAGGTTGTATTATTCCTTTCTCACAACGCAAAGAGATATTAGAAGCCATACCAGAAGTTTCAAAAGTTATCAAACAAAACGAACTAAACCCAATTAAGTATTTAAAAGGGATAGATTTTATAGCGTCTGGTGATGGTTGGGAAGAAGACGAATTAAAGGCGATTAAAAAAGCAAAGGTTAAAGTTTTAGATATTGAGTATTGTAAAGAACAAAGCACTACCCAAATCAAAGATATAATCTACAGGTCTTTTATAACCAAATTAGCAAATGCTTTTAGAAAATAATGCCAAAATATTATTGTTTTATGAATGAACAAAATCACATACTTGAAATTAAGGGATTGAAATTTAGGTATCGGGAAGGAGTTCAATGGGATAGTTATATAGTCAATGATGAATTACAGGGCAATATGTATGATATTCCAGAACATCCAAAAGTTGTGGTAGATATTGGAGCACATATTGGAGGGACTTCTATTCTATGTGCCAGTAAAGGGGCAGAAGTTTATGCCTATGAACCTAAAAAAGATAGTTTTGACTTGTTAGTTGAAAATGCCAGATTAAATGGATTTGAAAATAAGATACATTGTTTTAATAAAGGAGTTGGCAATCCTGGTAAACGAAAACTTTGGTTATTTATGGATAATTCAGGAATGCCAAGTTTAATGGATGATAGGTTTAAACAGGAACGAGGTACATACGAAATGGTAGATGTTATTTCTTTTGATGAAGTAATGAAAGATATACCACATTGTGATTTTTTAAAGGTAGATTGTGAAGGTGCTGAATGGGAATTCTTATTGAATCTATCAGAAGAGTTGGCTAATAAGATAGATAGAATTGCCGCAGAACTTCACTTTGAGAATAACGAAGAAATAGGAAGACATTTAGAGAAGTTTTATAAAGTGTATGCTAAATCAGATTTATCAACACCGTGTAATAACAGATTTATAAATTGTACAAAATGAAAGTTTTAGTAGTTTCACATCCCGATGACGAGGTGATTTGGTTTAATCCACAAGGATTTGACAAGATTATTATTTGTTTTTTAGACAGGTTAGATAGTTTTGCGATGATGTTAGCCAGAAAGAAAGTGTTATACCGACATCCTTTGAAAGACAAGATCAAATGTCTGGGTATAACTGAATCAGGTTATAACGACCACAAAGAGAACCTCAAAGAACACGAAGAAAGTGGAGATAAATTAAGGATGTTGTTAAGAGATGAATTAAAAGACGCTACTGAGATTTTTACTCACAATCCTGAAACAGGCGAATATGGACACACAGACCATATATTAGTAGGACAGGTAGTCAAGGAATTGGCTAAATGTCCTGTATATGTTTTAGATATGTCAGCAAACGCTAATACTCCAGACAGGGTAGCGATAGAACCTGACAAGGAATTTTTTACACAGGTAAGACAACTATATCAAGATTACAAATGTTGGACTTGGTTTGGTAATTTCCACCCCAAGACGACTCTATATTATAAGCAAATATGAAATCTCTAATAATTGGTAAAGGTGAAATAGGAATTGCTCTTTATAAGGTATTGCGAAAGAAATACTCAGTTTTTATAAAGGACACAGAACCATTAGAACTCGCAGATGTAGAAACAATACATATCTGTTTTCCTTACAGTAAGGACTTTGTTAAGTATGTCAAAGAATATCAAAAGCAATACCAACCCAGATACACAATAATTCATTCTACTGTTCCTATGGGGACTTCTGCCGAATGTAATGCCTACCACTCGCCAGTAAGAGGGGTTCATCCTCACTTGGCTAAAAGTTTATTAACCTTTGTAAAATACCTTGCTCCATACAACTTACAACTCAAAAGATATTTTGAACAGGTTGGTATCAAAATCAAATTGGTCAGCAAAACAGAAACTACTGAATTGATGAAACTTTATAGCACCACAATTTATGGGTTAAACATTATCATAGAAAAAGAGATTTACGAATTATGTAAAAGATATGGAGTGGATTTTAAAACTGTCTATACAGATTGTAATAGAACCTACAACATTGGATACAAACAATTAAAGTTTCACCAATATCAGAAATACATCCTTCAACACAGAAAAGGACAGATAGGCGGACATTGTATAATGAGTAACGCAGAACTATTAAAAAATATATCTCCTTCAGCGAGATTTATATTAAACGAAAATAAAAAATATAAGTAATGGAACACAAAGTAAGAAAGGCTTGGAATAAGGGTAAAAAGATGTCTTTAGAAGCGATAGAGAAAAATCGCCAAGAAAAATTAGCACATCCTATTAGATATTGGTTAGGCAAACATTTATCTGTAGAAACAAAGAAGAAATTAAGTATTTCTCATATCGGTAAAAATAAAGGTAAAAAACATTGGAATTGGCAAGGAGGTAAAACTCCAAGATTTCATCATTCTACAAGTAGTCCCCAATATAAAAAATGGCGTTCAGATGTTTTTACGAGAGATAATTGGACTTGTCAAACTTGTGGTATAAAAGGATGTGAAACTGGTGGCTATTTAGTCGCTCATCATATAAAAAGTTGGGCTAAATATCCTGAATTAAGATTTGATGTCAATAATGGTATCACTCTTTGTTTGGAGTGCCATAAACTAACAGATAATTATAAAAATAAAAAATCAACGTGAAACTAAATGACACGACTTCAGAACAAGGGCTATGTCAAGACACAAGATTCCTTTTGGGATTAGCCGTCAATGACACAGTTTCTTACTCTGATAATAATTTAATAAGAAATATAAACGCTTGGTATAGACAAGTGGATTCTTGGATATGGGATGCTTCTGGAAAATGGGAATATGACGATTCTAATTATAATAATCTTCCTATTGCTACAACCGCCCTTGTAGCAAGTCAGGCGGATTATTCTCTACCTACCACAGCAAGAAAGATTTTAAGAGTAGAGGTTTTGGATTCTAATGGGAACTATAATAAACTCACTCAGATAGACCAAAGTCAGATAACAGACGCTATGAGTGAGTTCCAGGACACGACAGGAATGCCTAAATACTACGATATGGTAGGTGAATCTATAATGCTATATCCTGCTCCTGCTGCTGCTAATGTTACTACTACTGCTGGATTGAAACTTAGTTTTTCAAGAACAATAGACGAGTTTGCTACTACTGATACAAGCACTCAACCTGGATTTGAAAGCAACTTTCATAGGGCATTATCTATTGGTGCTGCTCTTGACTGGGCTATTAGTAAAGATGAAGGAGGTAGTTTAACTAACTTAATAACTGGTTTAACAAGTCAATTAGCACTTCAAAAAGAATCCATAGCCAAGTTCTATGGAATGAGAAATAGCGATATGCGACCACGCATAATTCCCCAAATAGATAATAGTATATAAAATGAAGAAATCAGTAATGGTTTGTGTCCTTAACGAAGGAACAATTAGGGTAGAACTTTCAAGAGTCCTAAACGAATTACTACAACAGGATAAATACAATATAGTAATCCGCTACCCAAATAATAAACCGATAACTTTTAATAGAAACGAAATAGTTAAGGATTTCTTAAAGAGTCCTTGTGATTATCTTTTAATGATAGACGATGATATAGTCCCTCCTTTTGGGATAGTTAATCTCGCTGATTTTCAAAAGGATATAATAGGGGCTTTGTGTTTCGCTTTTACACACGAAATGATAGTTCCTGTTGCTTGGAATAGAAGGGCTGACGGACAATACTGGATGAGTGATTTTGAAGGCAATGACGGATTACAAAAGGTAGATGCTGTCGGAACTGGTTGTATAATGTTATCTCGCAAAGTCCTAATGGATGGCTGGTGGGGAGAAAATGGTGGATGGTTTAAAAACGAATATGATAAGACAGGATACAAGATTGAAGGAAATGATTTGGCTTTCTGTCGTAAAGCAGAAGATTTGGGATATAAGGTATATACCCACACAGATTATGTATGCTCACATATAGTTCCTATGGATCTCAAATATTTATACGGAACTTTTATGGATAAAAATAGGTCGGATAAAAATAAAATTAAATAACAAAATGAACATTCAAGGTGCTGTTGTCCTTAAAGGACAATTCCGTGTTACTCATTTGAGAGACGGACAAATACTCAGCGAAGAAGTATTTGACAATACAATTACAAATACTGGTAAGAAAGAAACCGCAGGATTACTCAACGAACAAGATTCTGGCGGATTTAAGTGGATAGGATTAGGTTCTTCTTCCACAACTGCTGTCGCTGCTGATACTGCTTTAAAAGTTGCTATTACTGCTGCTGGATTAGCAAGAGCTGCTGCTACCTGTTCAAAAGCTACTACAACTGTTGCTGGTGATACTGCTCAATTGGTTAAAACCTTTACTGCTACCGCCACACAAGCTGTAAGAGAGGCTGGTATATTTGATTCTTCTACCGCAGGAATAATGTTGGCTCGTCAAACATTTGCTGCGAAGAATATGGAAGCAAATGACACGCTAGCAGTTACATACAAAATTAAAGTAGCTTAATAATTAACCCCTCTAATGAAACGGAGTTTGAAAATATGAGAGGTTAAATCTGAATACTATGGAATTTATCGGACAAGATTATCAAGCAAAGCAAATTAAAAAACATCAGAAGTTTCTTTTGGGGCTTTTACATTTACATATCGGAAATTACTATCCTTTACGAAAATATTTAGGAATTGATTATAAAGGCAGAATAAATGAAATTACAAACCTCTCAATCGCCTATAACACAAAGAAATTAAAGAAAGGTTATGAAATCACTCGCACTTATCAACAACCAGATTTAGGATACAAACTCAATCTAATTTTAGACAAGATTCCCCAGTTAGCTTTACTCCCTGCTCTTTTACAACCTGCTTATGGATTAGGTGCTTTGGCTTTATTCTTTTTAACACAAACTACTTATCAGCCGTCTACGAAAGATAATCTTTTATATTACGGTGCTGCTGATACTAATTATGGAGACTTAACCTGTGTAAACATACAAGGCAATAAAAATGGGACGGCTTGTCGTTCTTTATTACATTTTGATACTTCAGATATTCCCGATGGTGCTACTTTTTCACAAGGAGATATTAGTTTATATTGTTATGAAGAAGTCGCAACAACGATGACTGGATATGCTGCTCGTTTAACTCAATTAGGTTGGACAGAATTAGGTTCTACTTGGAACAAATACGATGGAACTAATGCTTGGACTACTGCTGGTGGAGATTTTACTACTACTAATCAAGTTGGTATTAATGTGTTTACTACTGATTGGAAAACTTGGGAAGCTTCTACTTTAATTCAAGATTGCTATGATAATCAATCTAAAAATGTTCATCTTTTATTTTATGCTGGAGATGAAGCAAATCATGCCCAGTGGGCAAACCTTTATTCTCGTGAATATACTGCTGATACCTCTCTCAGACCTAAATTAACAGTTACTTATACAAGTTCTACCGCCTTCACCGCAAACCTCACAGAAACCCTAACCTCTTCAGATACTCTTGGAAAATCACAAAATCTTTCAAAAACTCATACCTCTGTTATCAATCTCTCACCTATCTTTACTAAACTCACAAAGTTCTTTATCAGTTTGAAAGAAAATGATGCCGCTTAAACTATCAAAAGAAATAACCGACAAATATAGTATTCAAAACAATACCTTTATTCAGGTTGCTAAATCAGACCCAAAGGACAAAATAGAGGTTGAAATAGGAGATATCAAACAACCAGATTTCTACCCCCAAGTTAAAATACAACGCTGGGACAATGAGGTGAATTGTTCTATCCGCTTAATAACAGACGAAAAGAATCCAGTAATCTCCACCGAAGGCGATAAGATTAAATGGGTAGGAGATAAAATTGAATCGCACTTTTACAATTTAACAGAAGGTGAGGGCGGTTATGAATTTGAAGTTATTGAAAAAGAACCTACATTTGGAGAGTATATTGACTTTACAATAAATATAAAGGATTTAGTTTTTTATCCCCAGCCAGAACTTACACAAAAAGAAAAAGATGAAGGTGCTTTCAGACCAGAAAATGTAGTAAATTCTCTTGCAGTTTATGCTAAAACACCAAAGACAAACTGGACAGGTGGCAAAGAATATAAATGTGCAAAGGTAGGACATATTTTTAGGGGAAAAACGATAGATGTTAATGGAAATTGGGCTTGGACAAGACCTGAAATAATTTTAAACTCAAATGGTGAAACTGGTATTTTAAGAGTTTGGAGAGATAAAGACTTTTTAGATAAAGCAGTTTACCCCGTTAGACACGCTGCAGGATTAGAATTTGGGTATCATACTGAGGGAGGTTCAGCTTATACGGGTTGGGCAAAAATTAGCACAACTTATTATGCTTATCGTGTTGGAAATATTTTTACTGGGGCGGCAGGAACACTTGATAAATTAAGTGCAAATCTTTCTGTTAATACTAATGAAACCGCCGATACCTATGCCGCAATAAACACAAAAGATAGTGGTGGGGCTGGAACCCACGGACAAGTTACCTTAATTGAAAGAACTAATTTAGCAATTACAACCACAAAAACTTGGTATGATTTTACAGCCGCTTCTGAAGCATTAACTGCTGTTGATTATATATTAAGCATAGATATAGACCCTGCAGATTTATCAACATATCGGGCATCTCTCTCTTTTGATGCCATAACTACGGCAACTTGCTTTGAGGCGTTTGCCAGTACATCTTCCACTATATATGCAACAAGTAAAGAGAATCCTTGGGTTAACGCTACTGATAATGCTAGTAACAAATACTCCATCTACGCCACCTATACGGCTGGGGGACAAACTCTCTCTCAAACTTGCACAGAAACAATAACCCCTACTGACACTACTTCTAAATTACAAGTATTATCAAAAGCATTTTTAGATGTTTTAACTTCTTCTGATATTGTTACTAAATCACAGGGTATGCTTAAAACCTTATCAGAAACACTTACAGCCACAGAAATCACAATTAGTAATGTATATCAGGGAATTAAGACTTTTGTAGAGGATATTGTTATTTCTGACATAATGACTGCTGGTAGGGCATTCTCTCAAACCCTTACAGAGATAATTTATATCCAAAAGAAAGCATTTGATGAGTTTTTTGCTACTCTTTCAGAAGTTATTACCACAACAGACGCTACCATATCAAAAACTTGGCACTCTTTTAAAACCTTTGTAGAAACCATCACGACTTCTGACACTATAACCGCAATCAGAGCATTCCTATTAAACCTGTCAGAAACTTTAGAGATTATAGATGATTTAGTAGCAGACTGGACAGAAGCAGTTACCAATTTTATTGCTAATCTTTCTGAAACAATAACTACATCCGACACTTTTACAAAAATAACTTCCTTTAGCAAAACCCTTTCTGATATTATAACAACCACAGAAAGTTGGGTGATTACTAAAATAAACGCTTTCTATCTTGTCCTGACCGAAGAAATTAGCATATCAGATACCTTATCAAAAATACAAGGATTCATATCTACATTAACTGAAACTATTGGACTTACAGATATTCTTACAAGATTTACTATTTGGTCAACTGCTCTAACTGAAACTTTCACATTATCAGATGTATTAGATTCAATTAAAGTTGGATTATTAAATCTATCAGAGACTATTGGACTTACTGACACGCTTTCAAAATTAACCACTTGGACGAAAACCTTTACAGAATCAACTACCATATCTGATAGTTTGAGTAAATTATATGGAAAGATTTTAACTCTTACAGAAACTATTACAACCTCCGATGTAATATCTTTTGTCAAACAAGCAATATTGAATTTATCCGAAACCCTTAACTTATCCGACACTCTTTCAAAACTCACTAAATGGGCTAAATCCTTGACTGAGGTTTCTATCATTTCAGATATTATAAAGATTGGCGGAAACTGGTGGAATAGAATGGCAAAGAACATATCCAGTTGGACTTTCAGCACAAAACATACATCTTCATATACAGAAGGCACAAAGCATTCAGCAACTTGGACAGAACCAACTAAACATACTTCTTCTTACACAGAAAAAACAAAAAATATATCAACTTGGAAAAACCAAGATAAATCAAATTAACATGCCAAAAATAACCGTAAATTCATATGAGGGAGGAATCTCTCCAAACCCAGAAAGTCTTCAAGCAAACCAATTTGCTTTGGGGCAGGGTTTAGATATTTCAACCCCTCATATTTTAACTATAAACCAGAAACTCAAAGCAGTAGGAGATACAGAACTCTTAAAAGCCGTAATGGTAGGACAGAAAGGATATGGTATAGGTTCTGATGTCGCACAATACCCTGACTTTACTTCTTCCAATGGAGTTTATTCTTGGAGTAATGGAGATAATACTTGGTATTTTTTAACAACATACACAGGCAACACAGGACTATTTAGTGCTGTATCTTTTGGACAATACCTTTTATCTTGTGATGTCGGATATTTACATCAATCACATCTACCTTTTAACGCAACAGCAACCCACTCTTCACAGGTTGGAACTTTCACAGGGACTGCTACTATTCAAAATCACCCTATATTCAACGAAGGAACTTATGTCTATATCGGCAATGGTTCTCGTTTATCTAAATACGACCTTACAACTTTTACAGACGATGTTTTACCTTTAGGAAGTGGATATTGTATTACAGATATTAACGGTGATGGAAATTATATTATCCTATTATGTAAATCTATACACGGTGGTTCTCCTGATATTGTATACTGGTGGGATGGATATTCAGAACATTGGAATTATAAAATAGACTTACCTTTTACATCAGAATGTCTGGGAAAAATAGACAATGTTTTAGTAGTATTTGGAGACCAAAATGGAAGTGTATATCAAATTGCTCCTACTGGATATTCAAAAATCGCTGATAGCGTATTACTAAGAGAACAAAATATACCATCCCATTCTGTATCAACTAAAGCAACTATCTATAGTTATAGTAATGTTAAGCATGACTTAACTGCTTACCTTCATGCAACTGCTAATAAAGCAGTTGATGGTTTGGATGCTTGGCTCAATCCCACAAATGCCTATTCAAGTAATAATCAATATGCGACTACCACAACTCAAGACAACCCTTATCATATTTGGTATGACTTTAAAGACGGTGCTACTACTCTTAAAGATTTGATTCCCGTAGGGGCAACAATAAACGGTATAGAAGTAAAAGTGGAAGCGAAAATTTTAAATACCACTACTGGTTCACTCAATATTCGTTTAACAAAAAATAAAAATGATTATATAGGAACTGATAACAATACACCATATCTTACTACTTCAGATGTAGTTTATTCTTGGGGTGGAATCACAGATTTATGGGGAACAAGTTGGACAAGAGATGATTTGGGAACTAATTTTGGTATTAGAATTGCTCCTAATTATTTTGGGGGAACGATTGTAAATTATGTAGATGATATTCAAATCAAAGTATATTATACATATACTCCATCAGAACCTGTTTCACTTGGAGTTAAAAGTATAAACGCCATTAGTGCAGTTACTAACTTTAAGAATAAACTCTTATTTGCTCCACAATATGGAAATATTCTTTACGGTGGTATTTGGAGTATTGGTAAAAATAATGAAAATCTTGCTGTAAATTATGAATGGAGAATTGGAGATGGAACAGTAGCAGTCTATTCAATTAACAATAGATACCCCTTACCAAACACACCTCCAAACTTGTATGTCTGTTGTGCTGGAGGGACTACAAAGGTTTTAGAAATTGACTACTCTAATAAAGTAACAGACGCTTATTATGAGAGTTTGAGATTAGATGCAGGATCGCCTACAATTACTAAACGATTTGACTTTATAACCATTAATACAAAACCACTTTCAGCAAGTTGTTCTATCTTAATTAAAAAGAAAGTTAATGAAGAAACAGACTGGGTAACTGTAGGAACTTATTCTGGAACAGGTAAAACAAAACAAACCTTTCCTATACCTAATTCTAATATCGGAGCAAACATCCAGATTAGATTTGATTTTACGGTATCAGGAAACAACGCCCCTGAAGTAAAAAGTTATTCAATAGATTATGCCCCAATTAGAAAATAAACCATTAGAAGACCTCAAATTAGAAGTATCTGATTTAACAGAAAGATTTGAAACATCTCAAAGACCTGCTCAAGAACCAGCAGAACCTCTTAAAATGGACGATATAAAAACAAATATAAATACTTATGGGAGTTGGATTTATCAGGGAGTCCAAAGAACAAATTCCTCAGTCCCAACTCATTCTCCTAAAAACAGGGAAGAACAATTTTATCTATATCTTAATGGTGCGACTATCAGACTTTATGTCTGGGTTAGCGGCACTTGGAGATATGCGACATTAACTTAATAAAAAATATGGCACTAACACAAGAACAAATAAAAGCAGGGTATAGCACTATTCCAGGTCAATATGACCCTGTAACTGGGAAACCAAAAAGCACACTAACCCCTACACAAGTAAGTCAGGGTTATTCTACAATTCCTGGTGCTTATAGTCCTGTTTCAGGACAACTAATAACTGCGGCTGGTCTTACTAATGAATCACCACTAAACCTTTCAAATATACAAGCACCACCTCCAAAAGACGCTACAAGGGCGATTACAGATATAACAAACTCAGCTTCTTCTTATCGACAAATAATAGACCAAGCAAGGAAACAACAGGCAGAACTATTAAAACAACCCTCTGCTGATGTTTCAGGAGCACAGGCACAACTTCAAACTCAATATGGAGTAGATACAAACTTCCAGCAACTTCAAGCACTTGCTCCTGAAATAGCAGATTTGAATAATAAGATAGCAAACCTTGACGCGAGAGAACAGGCAGATTTAGCTCAACTCATAGGGCAACCTGTTTCACAAGGTTTTTCTATGGGTATGGAAGGAAGAATTAAAAGACAATATGCTGCTGAAAGGGCTGGACTTGCTGGTATGTTAGGTGCTAAAACTGCTATCGCTGCTATGTATCAGGGTAATATCTCAACAGCCCAGAGTATAATCAATTCAACTATAAATGCCTTAACCTATGATGTTCAACAGAAACGACAGGATATGGATAAACTATATGACTTCTATGGTGATTTTATAAGCTCTTTGGAAAAGAAAGAACAGACTGAATTAGCCAACGCCAGACAGGATTTGTTAATAGAAGAATCAAATCAGAGAGAAGATTATAGATACCTATTGAACTTAATGATAGATAACCCACAAGCAGGGATTACACCTTTTGATACGCCTGAAGAAGCTGCTACTAAAATTGTTGCGAATCCAAAATTAACAGAGGCGACTACTGCTATTACAGAAGCAAATGGTAGAAGACTATTGATAGATAAACAAACAGGTAGAGTGATTAAAGATTTAGGTGAAGCTACAACCAATTCCATATATGATATGTTTACTACACTCGGAACAGAACCAGTAGAAGAAGAGACAGAAACTACAAAAGAATCATCTGTTAAATGGTATAACCCTTTCACTTGGTTCTAATATGACATACAAAACCTTCCAAGACCAGTTTAAAGAGATAATAGAAAAAATGAAAGCACCTACAAGTGTGCCTGTTTCTAATTATCAAAAAGAACTTGAAGCAGAAAAAAAGAAGATAGCATATAAAACCGAGATATACGAAAAATCAAGATGGGCAAAGTCATTTGCTGAAGCAGTTATTGGATATGGTGTGCCAGGTGCTGGTTTAGCTGGAAAGGTATTACCAGGTATAGAAAAGATAACTCAATTAGTAGAAGAAAAAGAACCACAAAAGGTTAAGAAGTATTTTGAGTGGTTGCATAAAGAATATGGAAAACAAGGATGGATAATGGGCAAATATACACCTGAACAGACACAATATCTACAAGAACATCCCGAAAGGGAACAACCCCTTAAAATGTCTTGGGGAACGAGAGGTATTATGTGGGGAGGCGATTATGCTATTAAAAAAGGAATAGTTACCCCCGAAGAAGCACAATTATTTCCTGTAACTGAAGTTGGACCTGCTGTTACTGGTATGGAAGAAAAGTTTCCATTACGATTTGCAGAGGGAATGAAAAATCAGGCAGGAAAATGGTGGATGGAAAAGGCAGGAATAGACATAACAAAGGCAACTCCAAAACAATTACAACGAGGTTATTTTGATTTATCTAAAATACGACATCCCGACAAACCATTAGGAAGTCCAGAAGCATTTAAAGAATTAGAAATGTTTTATAAGATAGCCAAAGGAGATACAACACAGATTATTAAAGATACTAAACTGGTTAATTGGTTTAAGGATGTTTTTACTAAACAAGTCAAACCCACAATACCCAAAGTAATAGCAGAAAAGGAACGAGGATTTGTAACGAGTGTCAAAGAAGTTATACCTGAACTTAAAATATCAGGACAATATATTCCAAGAAGCACAGATAAATTAGCGATTGAAGCTGTTGATTTGATTAAAAGTGATATAAATGCCGCTACAAAATTAGCTATGACAGGGACAGACGACAAAGCAGTAGCTACAGCATCAGAACTTATTAAACATTATGGAGTAGAGGCATCAAAAGCCACAGATGAAACTGTTAAGAATGCTCTATATGATAAGGCAGCAGAAATCACTAATAGTATGGCTCACAAACTTACAGAATTAGGTAGGTCTGTTCAAGCCGCTTCTATATTAGGAAGATTAACACCCGAAGGGCAGGTAAGATTCGCTGCACAGGAAATCCAAAATTATAATGCAAAAATGGAATCTATAAAGGGTGGAGAACAAAAGAAAGTTCCAGAATTAACACCAGAACAAACTAAAGATATTCTAACTGAAATGGAAGAGATAGGTAAAATGCCTGAAGGGGAAGACAAAGCAATACGATTTCAAAAACTACAGAATCATATATCAGATTTAGTTCCATCTCCCTTTATAGATAAACTCATTGCCACTTGGAAAGCAGGACTATTAACGGGAATAAAGACAAGTGGACTTAATATCTTCTCAAACATATCTCACGCTGGGACAGAAATTATTAAAGATGTTCCAGCTAAAGTAGTTGATAGTGTTACTTCATTATTTACTGGTAAACAAACCATAGGATTAACTCTAAAAGGAATGGGAGGTATATTAGATGGATTTAAAAAAGGTATTAGATATTTAAAAACAGGATTTGATGAAAGGAATGTTGGAGCTAAATTAGATTGGAAAAGAGTGAATTTTGGGACAGGTAAGATTGCCAAAGCATTACAGAAATACGAGGAGACTATTTTTCATATAATGGGTGCGGAAGACCAACCTTTCTATTATGGAGCAAAAGCCCATTCATTAGCTGACCAAGCAATAGCACAAGCAAACAATCAAGGATTAAAGGGTGCTGAAAGAAAAGCATTTATAGATAATCTAATTCAGAACCCTACTGATGAAATGGTTAGATATGCCGTATTAGATGCTGAAATTGCTATCTATCAAAATCCTACACAACTTGGAACAATAGCCAAGTCAGTACAAAAAACAAAGATTGGAGAGTTTATAGTCCCATTTGGAAGAACACCATCAGCAGTTGCTACTCAAATTATAAATTATTCACCTGTTGGGATTCCAAAAGCTATTATAGAAAATATTGGTAAAGGTAGATTTGACCAACGGGATTTCTCTAAAGCAATAGGTAGATCTATTGTTGGTATTGCCGCAGTATATATAGGGTCTAAACTTTATGAAGAAGGAAGAATAGCATTAGATAGACCAAAAACAGAAAGGGAACAAAAACTATGGGAACTTGAAGGTAGAAAAGCAAACTCTGTCTATGTTGGTGGAACTTGTAAAGATGGTAAATGTTCTGGTGGAGCATGGCGTTCTATTATTACTCTCGGTCCTAACGGGAACTTATTGTTAGTGGGTGGTTATTTTCAAAAAGAATATAACGAAACTGGCAGTCCTACTGGTGCTATGATGACAAGTGTATTAGGTGGTGCTTCATCATTTACAGAACAAACATTCTTACAAGGCATCAATCAAGTAGTAAGTGCATTAAATGACCCAGAGCGTTCAGCAGAGGGTTATTTTGGTAGTGCATTATCTTCTGTTATTCCAACTATATCGGGTGATATAGCAAAAGCTATTGACCCTAAAGAGAGAAGAACTGAAACTATATTAGAAAGAATACAAGCAAAGATTCCTGGATTACGAGAAGCATTAGAACCAAAGATAGATGTATTGGGTAGGGAAATGGAAAGTATAGGAAACCCATTAGAAATAATGATTGACCCTACAAGACCATCTCCTGACATATCTAATCCATTAGTTAAAGAACTTCGTAGGTTATTTGATAAGGGATATAAAGTATCTCCTACTCTATTAGGCGATAAAAAAGGATATGAAGGATTAACACAGAAACAAAATACAGCTCTATGGAAGAGAGCAGGTGAGATAACTAATTCTAAATTAACTGGGTTGATAAATACCCAAACCTACCATAATCTTCCTGATGATAAAAAAGCAAAGATAGTTGAAATCTTTGTAGATAAATCTAAACTTGTTGCGAGAGTAGGTATGGTAATAGAACTTACTCAGGGATTAGAAGGACAAAAACTGACTAACAAATTAGGAGAATTAAAAAACTCTGGTTTGATGACCAGAGAGGTATTTACTTTATATATGGAATTAAAATGATAATCTTTATTGTTCCTTACTAAATGACTTCCAAATAATATCAACCAAAAATACAAATCCTAAAATCTGTAAAAGAAATTGTAGAGCAGGAAATGTATCCCAAGCTTTTACAAATAAAAGAAGGGCTATAATGATTATAGGAATGAACAGAATTAAACGCCAATTATCTTTCAACCAATTTTTCATATACCCCACCATACTATATAAACTATAAAAAAGCAATACGGGTGAAGAAGGGAAGGAACAAAATGAGTCTCAAAGACCTTCCCTCCTCCATCGGTATTATACCATAGAGGTCAAGGAAACCAAAAACCCCGCAAAGCGAGGTCTCTGGCAAAATTCAAGTTCGATTCCGTTAATGGTTACTGGGCGACAGAATCTACTTATAAACCCAGTAAGGAGTATCAGGATTGCCACCTATATTCATTATAGCAAAGAAAAATACTTTGTCAAGTGAGATAGTGGATGACTGGACTCAGAGGGAATCGAACCCTCGTCTTCAAGATGGCAATCCGATATTTTACCATTAAACTATGAGCCCAATTAATTATACCAAACAATATGGAAAACGAAAACACACAAGATGTCTTACAAGATGAAAGAATTGAAAACATCCAAAAATCCATTAAAACCATAAACGACCATTCTGGAGCAATGTCTACAGATATAGGAAATATTAAGATTGATGTTAAAGGAATCAAAACTGATGTTTCATGGTTAAAGAGGTTCTTTTGGATAACAGTAACAGCCGCTATTGGTGGCTTAATAACAGGATTACTCAATTTATTGATTAAATAATGTTAAAGATTGGGTGGCGATTGCTTGCCTCCCGCCTATTACTAACCGTCTTCCTTATTATAGGAGTCGGAATAGCAATGCGAGAGCCGACTAATCAAACGCCTCCTGAACCCCCTGTAACGACAACAACTACTACTACGATTATATCTGAATGGACACAAGATTCATTAAATATAGCAATAGAAACTATTGCTAATGAAGAACAATTTGAAGATATTGATTTACTAAAACAACTGGCTTACCACGAAAGTCGTTATTTACTGTATCCAAAGATTATAGATACTAATGGATATTATTCTTACGGACTTTTCCATTTCCAACTTTATACCTTTATGGAACAGGCGAAACTTTATAAAGTTATCCCACAAGAAACAACTTTAGAAGGAGGACGCATTCTGATAATGAATCCCAAATTACAGATAAAAACAATTTGCCGAATGGGAAATGATAATATAAATAACATTAGAAATCATTGGCGTTTATCTTGGTGGAAGATTTATTATCAATAAAAATATACACAAGTTGTTCACATCTGCTATTGACATAGGATTATATTTTTGGTAAGATAGAGTAAATAATAAAAATAGATAACCCGCAGTATTAAAAGCCTTGTCTTAAATAATCTTTGCGGGTTATCGGACAGGGCTTTTAATTTCTAAAAACTATGACAAAAGAAGAAACAATAGGTAGAGTCGGTGAAAGATTATTTGAAGATAAATGTAAAGAATTAAATCTCAAATTCAAATCACAATATAAGAATATATCTCACGATTTTGATTTTCTTGTTAATGATTTAAAGATTGAAGTTAAAACTTCAAATATTAGTCCTTATAGCCAAAAAGTTAATTGGGGGATAGATTTTGAATGTCGTAAGAATAATAAAAATAGCTTTGATGTTTTAGTTGGAATTATTTTAGATAAAAAACCAATCTTCTATATTATTCCTAACAAGAATATTAAATCTAATAAAGGTATTCAATTCAACCCAAATAGAAAGAAAACAACCAATGTAAAATACTATTCTAATTTTATCAATGCTTGGAATTATTTGACAAAAGTTGATTGTGGATAAACCCTATTGACTTTTAAAAAATAGAGAGTATAATATAAGGTAATTGACAACTTTATTAAAGTATCTACCTAACGGGTGGGTAAAAGCATACAAAATCTTTATCTCCTCAGTGGTCAAAGAGATAAAATTATCTCCTCAGTGGAGTAAAAGGTAAACTATTTGTATGTTCTTACCCGCTCATTAGAGCGGGTTTTTAAATACTATAAGATATTTCAAAGGGAGCGACTTTAAAAGTCATTATATAAACAGCCCTGACTGACTATCTTATAAGGTTTAAGAAACTATCTGCTGGGGGGTTCTCGTGAACTGGTGAGATTATTCCTAAATAGTCTTCGGACTTGCGGAATAATTGCCACGACTCATTTGAACACCCTTGCTAGACTAAAACTATGACAAAAGAGAAAATAATAAAATAGAA
>Ga0307380_10001025_pt1 | contig 42032 bp, 51 predicted proteins | sample UN3MG_FD_202239 | JGI IMG/M metagenome (GOLD analysis project Ga0307380, IMG submission 202239) | Soil microbial communities from Risofladan, Vaasa, Finland - UN-3 | ecosystem: Environmental > Terrestrial > Soil > Coastal area > Acid sulfate soil | place: Finland: Risofladan, Vaasa | collected...
AAATATATTTCGAAACTATAATAGGATAGCCACGAAAAATTTGGGGATGGTAATCTGAAAGTTTTATTTTAGATTGCAAACTTTAAATCCAGTATATGGTACTTTTGGATTTATGCTTCTTCCGGCAGAGATTGAATCAAAAACTTTAATTCCAGCTTTGAGGGCAATTCTTGCAAAAAAATTAGCTGAAGACCATAATGTAAACGAAGAAGAAATCTCAAAAATGCTTGGAGTTACACAGGCTGCAATTAGCAATTATATTCGAGGGACGCGGGGTGATCCTGCATTAATTACTAAATTATTATTAGAGCCACAGGTTTCAACTTTAATTGATGAATTGACAGATAATCTGTCTTCAGATATGGCATATACTCCATCAAGTCTTTCAAAATTTATTGGTCTTTGTAATTATATTAAATCCAGTTTGTTAATCTGTGAAATACACCATAACTTGGAATCTAATATTGATGAAAAGGTTTGCAAAGAATGCGAAAACATGCTTCTAAAAGGTCCTGGAAGCGTTTACTAGTATTTCCTTAAAATTATTTCAATACTTGATAGTGTTCTTCCCATTTCATGGATTGGTTCGCTATCTACAGTTATCTTGTGAATTTTTGAATTTCCTTTCAAAATGTTTTCAGTAATAATATTGGCAACTGCCACAGCATTTGGAATAGAGTTCCCTTTTGCTCTAATTGTTATTTCTCCATTTTTTGTCAAAACAGGTATTGCATCCAAAGCTGATTGCATCACTGGTTCGTTGTAGATTACAATCACAGAATCTTCTGATGTTTTGATCTGCTCTTGACCACTTTCTTCATTTGTCTCCATGAGCATTATTCAACCTTACAAAAATTTTAAGTTCTTTTAAGTTTTATCGACGATTGGTCCACTTATTGGAAAAAATCAATTGGAATATTTTGAAAATCACCATTTGGAAGTACCCTTCTAATGGTTATGGGTATAACTCGTTGCTCCAATTCTTCCATTGCAATATCTAATGAGATTCTTGCATTTTTTGGAATTGGAATAAACGGAGGTGCTCCAAGTGATAATTGCAGTGCTCTTGCACCCATAATTCTTGCTTTCTCAAATCTAGTAAGTGTTGGTGGTCCAATTGTAATTTTGCCTTTCTCACATGGCAGCTCTACTGGTTCATGTTCTTGTATAGTGTCTATGACTTCTCTGTTTTGAATTTCAGATAATCTTTTTTCAAGGGCAGTTTCTTGTTGTTCTGTTAACGGATCTGCTTCCTTACCCCCTTCTGTTAACTTTCTATATGCGGCTAAGGCTTTGTCTAGGCCAGTGTTTACCTCAATCGTGGATACAATTTCTCCGGAATCATCGGATTCAACAATTTCTCCGGAATCAGCGGATTCAACAATTTCAACATCAGACAAGAATACCAAAATTCTCTCAAAGCGTTATATATTCCAATAATACGAACTTTGGGTACGTTATATTTTTCTTAAAATATTAGAACTAGGCATAGATGTTTGTTGACGATAGAAGATAATTTTCTAGCTGACATTTACAGAAAAGGAAAGTCAGGTGGTTCTGTTAAGGGAGCCCAAGGAGCTTTGTCTAATTTTAAAAAATGGCTTGCTGATATTGATCAAAAGGTGGAACAGTACAAAACAATGACTGCTGATGATATTCTAAGAGATTTAGATAAATGGGTTGCAAATATGGATTCTAAAGAAACAAACCCACGAACGATAAAACAATATTTCTCTACTATCAAAAAACTGCTAAGAAAACAGGGTATCAAGCTACATTCTGAGGACATCAAGGACATGATTGTATTCCCCCGGGAAGTAAACGAACCACGTCATGCCATATCCAAAAAAGAGATTCGATTACTTTTGGATCATTCCTCTTTTGAGAGAAAATTACTCTACATGTGCAATTTATCTACAGGCTGCAGAATAGGGGAGCTTTTAATGCTAAAAAAGCGAGATTTTAACATGGAGTCCAGGCCGATAATTGTAACAATCCCTGCAAAGTTTACCAAAAAGAAGATCTCACGTACTACCTACCTTAATTCTGAAGTATCTCCAATGTTTTTGGAATATGTAAAAAAGCTAAGCCCTGATGATAAAGTGCTTGTCCTCAAACATGGACGAACATTTCCTGCATGTGTAAATCCTGATACAGTTTCAAAACTATTTCAAAGAAACTGGCACTAAATGAAGTTCCAATAATAGATATCGAAACTGAAGAACTGGAATCCAAGCTAATCAAAGTTATGGGCGTAGTAAACAGATTTGATACATTTGAAGGAATGGAGTATCAGTTCATACCACTTCAAGAAGAATTACCAAGAATTGTACATTCAGGATACAAAACTGTAAACTTGTTTGCAACAGATGATACAATCCATCAATTTATCCGAAATCTTGATGGCAGTCTAGTCCGAGTGCATGGCAGTTTCTTGTTTGAAAATGGGGAATATTGGAGATGCCTTTCTGGCTTTCCAATAATACCAGTTGAAAAACTAGAAGTGATCTCTGAAAATGAACAGATGAATTATTCAATAGATGGTGCAGACTTAATCTCAATTACCAAGATTCCAGATGTTATTGTTCTAAACATAGTATTAGAAAACGCTCAAGATGGCACGCTTGAAATCTCCATTCCAAGAGAATTAATTGATACAAAAATTGGAGAAGAGGATGATGATTTCTTTGTATTGATTGATGGATTACAGGTTCCTTACACCGAAACTGTAGACGATAATATCAGAACATTGTTCATATCGTTTGATGAGGGAACAAGAATCATCGAAATCATAGGAGCTGTCCCAATATAGAATACAAAAGAAAATGAATCTTAATCTTTCTTCAAGAGCGAGTCCATACAGATTCGTCACTCTGTTCTTTATTCTAGGTAATTAGTTTTCTCTATCAAATCTTGGCAGATCAAAATATTTTTGGCAATCTTTTGGTCTCTCCAAATCCGTGAAAATTCCAGTCACAGTTAGGGATTTTGGATGAAATGTTGCTGATGCAAAAAATTCAGTGCCGTTTGGAAAGACCAGTGTGGAGCACAATCTAGTAGGATCTCCCCAACCCTCATCAGTTTGCACATGATTAAACGGAACAATCTCGTATTCTATGCCTCTATTTTCCAACTCTGCTGCTATTTTTACAGTAACTGCGTTTCTTGGACTGACTGTCTCATGATTAATGATTTGATTCACAACATCGTAAGAACGCTCAATTTGAATCTGGGATGGATTTGTAATTTTTTCATTTCCCACAACAAGGTGAATCCATTGGCTGGGGTTTGAATCACAATTTAATTCATGAATTATTTTTTTAATTTCTAATATTTCATCTAGTTTCATTACGTAAGATGATGCGGTATCAAATTCAGTTTTTTGCAACAATCCTATTTTGTCTCTCATCATAATATAGGAACTTGCACATTTTTCATCATCAAGAATTGTATATTCATCAAAATTATTATGGTCAATAGCAAAGACAACCATACTAATCACTGCAATGATGATTCCTAAAATTATCAAAAATTTAGTGTTCAATTCCTTGAGATGGATTTGATTTGTTCATAAATACTTCTAATCTTTGAGGAGTGAATCTACCAAGACTCGCATCTGTTAAGATTCAAAATATTTTGTTTGTAAGTTTAGATTCAGCTCCGCTGGGATTCACCCATCAAATGGGGCATAAAATTTGAAAACTATTGTCTACAAATAATCATTATCTCAAATACGTTTTTTTATTAAAAGAGTATTTTGTATCTCCTTAAACGTACTGATAAATTTTTGTTTTGCATCAAATTCATCTTTTTCCGCAATGACTATCTCAGTTGAGGATACCATAACATCTTTGATAACTAGCGGCAAACTGATTCCCAATAATTCACTGAGAATTTTAAAGACATTTTCAAATTTGTCACCGTTACGGTATTTGTAAACTATTTTTCCATCCGTTAATGTGGACTTGGTATCTAAAGGGATTACGATTTCTTGTGAGGTAACATCAGAGAGAAAAGTTTCAAGTTGCTCATCAATCAATTTTTGAATTTTTTGTTTCTTTTCCTCTAATTCTTCTTTTGCCTTTTCTAATTCAGAAAACTTGTCCTCATATGATGACCCTGTCATTTTCGCAAATGTGGATTCAGTTGAACGATGCAGTGGAATTTCGTGTAATTTTAAGTTAATATCCGATAATCTGACATCATAGGCTTGAAAATTTTTCCTGTTTTCTTGAATTTGGATTGCAAGACCTTCTAAAAAGTAAAAATCGGACATGATTAAATCATCCTAGCTAAACTGATGAACTACATCCATTAATCCTTGCTTGAATTCTTCAGTTGTAAGTCCCCATTTTCCGTATTCATCTTTGTAATCTGTCCAAGATTCCTCAGCCTCTGCTGCAATTTCTAGTATCTTTGGACCTATGGCTTTGGTATTAACTAGTATTGTTACGTTAGCTGGTTCCCCTTCCATAATAGGTATTTTTATAAAAATCATCCTAGCTTCTTGAATGTTGAATTTGTCTTTGATAATCTGTTTGACAGCATCACGTTCCTTGATATCAAAATCTCCTTTTATTTTTACCAAAACACAACAGGAATCCTTTTCTCCACCATTGTTTCTAATATCGTTTTCATCAATGTCAAATAGTACTGCATCCTCTTTTTTCCCAACATTGGAAATTATATCTTCCATATTGTTATTTTTTCCACCTAAAAGTTCTTTACCCCATTGACTCTCTTCTGGGACTACTGGTATAACCCATGGAATCGCAAATTTCGGTCGTTTGGTAGAAAGCCAAGTTCGATAGTTTGACATATCCCATTCAGTCTCTCTTGCAAATGAAGATATAAACATCGAAATGGCATTTGCTGCAATCAAGTTCATTCCTTTGTATTCCTTCCAACCCACTTCATGTTCTTTTGGTAAATCGTCTATAATAGAGGGAATTTTTTGAAACTTTTTTTCATTTTTGTGGGCTAACTGTCTTAAAATTTTATTTGAAAATAAAATTGAACAGTCACTGTATTTTACTTGGTATTCAAGATTCATCACAATGTTTATTGTTGCAGATTCAAATATGACCGGATCCCAACCAAACTCCGGCAACAATCCAAATGTTGCAACTGTGGCATGATCTTTAGAATCATTTTTTACAAATTCGATAAAAGAGCTAGCAAATGAACTTCCAGTACCTCCTCCCATTGCAAATGGAACTGTATACCCTCTTACAGGTTCTGGAGAAAGTGCATCAAGTTGTTTTTGAATATCACCTTTGGCTTTCATTACCTCACTGAATCTGGATCTACCTTCGGCCCAGTTTCTTGCAGCTCCTCCGGCACCATGAATGACATGTTTTTCACGCAAAGCAAAAAGATCTGGATATGATTGAAGGATTAAGTTAGCAGCCCTAGGATCCAAATCCACAAGTAGAGCTCTTGGAATTAATGGAATTTCTTCTGAACCATATGTAGTTGGAAATCGCAAAATAGTACTCCCATATCGTTTTAAAACTTTTGATTCATCTTTTGAAGTTTTTAGTGTTGGTTTTAGTGGATCAGCTCCGACATCAAGTAATAGTCTACGATAGGTTTCAGCACCTAATCCAATACCACAATGACCAAAACATGTCATTATTACTGGTGCAGGTGGCAAAGGAGCAGAAAGCTTAGACAAATTGTACTTTGCTTTGATGTTTTCAACTCTTAAGGATTCCTATCAAGGGTTAGTAGATTAGAATTTTAGAGGAAAAAATTTAGAGTTCATAAACATTTATCCAAATAAAGTAAAACATGAAAATTATGAAATTGTATGATGCTAACCTGTCAAAAATTTCGCATCTTTTTTAATATCAAGAGATTGTAGGTTTCTATAGGGAAAATCGATGGATAATTTTTCACAATCACTGCTAAAAAGAGTTGAAGATTTGCTAAACCGTGAAGTGGGAGATATCTCAAGATTAATGCACATAAAGGAGAGCGTTGTTATGGGCAAAAAACTGTACAACTCAGATATTCAATATGTAGAAGAACTCCAAAAAAATAATCCTGGTAATCAAACTGAAAACTTTTATGAAAATCATTCTTCAAATACAAATAGTCCCTGCTGGAAATGTGGAAAAGACCTCATCCAATCTGCAAGTTTTTGTTCTTTTTGTGGAACTGATCAAAACCAAAAGATTTCAGATTTTGAGGAGGCATTTTCCAGAAGGATAAAAAGAGAATACAATCCAATAAAAATAATTTCAAATTTTCATTCATACCAGCTTTTGGCAGTAGTTGGAGGATTTGCGTCTTTAATTCCAATTTTAATAGGTATTTCAAACATTGAAAGAATTTTAGAAATAATAGAATTTTACACTGGTGAAGATTTATCTGAATTCTCTGTTGGTTTTATGGCACTTGGGGTTGTTTCTGGAATTTTGTGTTCACTAGTAATTGTAGTTCCATTTTGGATAAAAAAACCAAAAAAAGTTGGAAAGTTTTTATTTTTTTCGTCATTTGGAATTTTAATTTTTTCTATAATGCTTGGAGTGGTGGGATTTGTAATTATTTTGTTTGCAGGGGTATTGGCACTGAAGAAAAGAAGATATTAAAAATAATCATAATCTTCAAAAATGATTTCAAAGGTTAGAATCCATACAGAACAGGATCTACCAAGACTCGTTAATGTACAGATGCAGGTCTTAACAGATTCGCTTAAAATTCCCTGCGAGGGTTTGGGAAATTGGACCCTTAATTTTTTGGTTCTATTTTTGCCGCAAAGGTTTGTGCCACAATCTTTCCATCCTTGAAAACAAATGTATCAGTTCCTAATGGAAAACGATATTTTTCTGACTCTGCTGACCATACAATATATGCAATTTCTCCCCTAACTTCCTGTTTGGTTAATTTAAAGTCCGAGCCAGGAGGTAGGATGTTTGCTGTGACATCAGTATAAAATTTTTTGATATTGTTTGCCCCCTCCAATACTCCATCAGGGGTAAACAGTATGGCATCCTCAGAAAAATCTTTCATTAATTCTTCAACATCCCCTTTTACCAATAATTCATTTTGTCGGTCCAAAATTTCAGTGTTTTTTAGAGTTAATTCATTAGACATGATTACGTTCAAACTTGACTAAATATAAAATTTAAATTTTCAGGGGATTTTTTCTTCTGTCCACCATATTGCATTGTTTTTAACCCAATCAGGAATTGATGCAGTCTGAGCAATTATAATTACAGGAAACATGGAAATGACAATAAGGAGAATTAATGGGCAAAGCACATACAGGAATTTTATTTGTTTATGGTTAATGTTACTCAAAGCCCCCATCCACGTTGTATGAGTTTATCCGCAGTATATGGATCTAGACAAGCTGCAAACCCAGAATGTTTATTCATAGATATTAATCCTGAATTACGTTCAATACATTCAATTCTTTTTTTCATTTGTTTTCTAGGAGAATTAAATATACAAACAATTCTATTGTTCAATCTATTCTCGTTTTTGTAGTGGTGGGATTTGCCAAGTATCGTCAATTATTTCTAAACTTGGCCAATAAAATCTCAGTACTAGATTAAAGTCATCTTCAGGTGCAGGTAACCAATTTGATTCATGTCCTTCTGGTGATTCATGTTGAATGTAAATATCAAGTGAACCATCTGTATTGTATTCTAATTCACTGCGGTCTCCGATGGCATATAGATCAATAGGATTTTCTACAAATAACTCAGCCACATTGTACATTGTTAATGACCAAAATGCATTGACTGGAGGTGTTTGGTCTTTTGGAAAATGAACCATGTATTTGTTGTTACCATTTAGTTTATCACCATCAGAATCAATGTATGCCATTGGATAAATTGCGTCTTCAGGTAAATTAGCCCCTAATCCCATAAAGGCAACACTTGCACGAAGCAAATAATCCGTACCATAACTTCCCAGATTTGTAGCTTTTTGCCATCCATTTTCATTAATTCCAATATTAACAATATTTGATTTTATTTTTTCTAATCCATCTTTTGCACCAAGTTCTATTGCTTTAACAATTTCAGGATCAAAATTACTTGAATCAAATTTTTCACCAGGAATCAAACCAATCTTTGCAAACTTTACCACCAAATCAGTATCATCAGATGAAGGAGGATTTGTTTTCATTAGCATTGCCATTCTATCAAAATAAACAACCACATCTGATTTTTCAATTTTAGTTACAGGTGGCATTATCATATCAATTGAAGAATCAACATCTACATTTTGTGGGGGTTGGTATGATTTTCCAAATGAACTTAGTGGAGTTAAAGTGAATTGTTTTTGTATTTCTTTTACAGCATCAAAATCCTCAGCACCATTAGCCTGTGTTCTACCAAGAATCCATACTAATTCTGTAGGGGATTGAATTTTAGTCATACCATCAGGTAATTGACCATCCCAGAAAGGCCCAACTATTGCAAAGTCATTGTCTCCAGTACCTGTTGTTCTTTTTCCAGGAGATTCAAAAACATTAGAATATGCATCAAGTAATGGCATCAAATAGTATCTATCATCAGTGTCAGGAACGTGTAAAATAATTGGTTCAACTGACAAGTTCAACCATGCTAAAGAATACAATGTGTCAGCATTTGGTTTTACTACATCTGTGAAATCAGGAGTTGGAAATTCTGAAAAATGTGCAAATTGATTTACAGGTGCAGTTTGAGCACCAGCTTCTGGCACATTTGACATTTTCTTTGCAGTCAAATCCATTAGAATCATAGGATAGCCAAAGATGTATGCTTCCTCAGCAATACTTTGTGCTTCTTGTGGAGTTATCATGGTTTGAGTTATTGCATGACTAGACATGTTTTCAATTGCCCATCCTCGTTGAATCAATTTATCTACAGATTGTGGTTTAACACATGCAGGGGAATTATCAGTTGATTTTAGAACAATTGCTAATCCTTCAGTACAGGTAACATTTTCTGGCAACACACCATCAGATATTTGTTTGAGAGGAGATGGAAAATATGCAATAGCACTTGCATCAAGATATGGGATTACCGTAATGAGTCCTATTGAAAGAATCAATACAAAAACAAGTAATTTCATAAAACTTTAAGAAAAATATTATATTTAAGCAATCTATGATTTTTCAAATCTGAATTTTAAACTCTGTCTAAAAGCCAGGGTTTTAAGATAAGTTTTGTTTGTAAATCAGGTTCAAGTCTTTAGAGACTCGAATGGGTTTAGTGATTATGTTGGATAATTATAGTAAGTTATCATCTAAGACTCGAAATTTTTTTCAAGAATAGATCATTGAATAACAATAATCTGCATAATCCTCCTAACGATTATGAAGTAAATTACTCATCATAATTATTCATGATATATTTTATGACAAAAGTTCCAAATCAAAAATATGGCATATGGCATGGAAAAATCAGTTTACAATGTTATGTTTTGAGTTCAATTACTGTTTATTGAAATATTCATGCGTAAAATCGTTTCTTGTCCGGTTGTTTTTTCAGTTCAATTTCCTTCTGAAGTAAGGGTATGGGTCCACGGGGATCCACCTACCATTTTGGGGATAGAAATGGATGCAGATAGGCGTGAAACAGAAGCTAGTTTTCATTTTCTACAAATAATGATTCCAAGAAATTGCCACCTGAATCAACATGTCGTACATACAAGATATGATCCGAATATCCAATCCAAATTTCAGTTGAATCATTTAGTTCATATACATAGATGTGAATTCCACTTCCAATATCTTGATGTGGTTCTCCAAATTTGAAAAATATCGTATCAATGTTAACAGACTCTGATATTGTGTTTTTAAAATCATCAAGAGTAGGAAATGCCTTTTCCATGTAGGAAGATGTTGGTTCGGGAATCACTTCCATACGATCTTGTGTAGGTTGTTGGTCAAAACCACCTGTGGATGTCATGGGAATCAGTAGCAACATTGGAATCATCATTAAGAATGGTATTATTGTTAGAACAATTCCTATAACCCATCCTTTCTTTACCATCTTTGGAGCATCAGGATGGTCTTCATCTTTTAGTACATACCACATTATTACACTTCCAATAATTCCCAAGAAAATTGGAGCTAAGTACCAAGCTGCAGATGGTTTGTCTGACATAATATATTCACAGGATACTAAGAGTTAAGAATTTTATATTCCAATAATACGATAATTGGGTGTGTTTTATTTTTTTCAATTATAAAAATTGCTTAAAGAGGGAATTTACATGAAAGCATATTTTTTTGCCTTGTGTTTTGTAAACATAAAAATCAGATAATTCGACAAAAGAAATCTAAGTCGATTTGTATAATTTCAAAAACTAGAATAATATTATCTGTTAAAAGGTAAGGCTATACCACTCTCCACAATATCCCAAAGGATTTAGATCAATGGTTTAAACAGTTGTAAAAATAACAGTCAATCAAAAACTCCAATCCATTATTTGTATATGCAAAATATTGTAACTATAGATCTCTATAATTATCATCCTTCATTTTAATTTCAATCTAAGAATATTCTGTTTAGAGTTCTTTTAAACTAGCATCAATTTCTCCAAAAACCATATCATAGCATTTTCTAAGGTCGTCTTCCTTTATGTGGGATATCTCTGCCATCTCAGTGAGGGTCTTTGGTGCTTTTGATATCCGTGACACCGTAAAGATGCAAATGGGAACCATGAGGTAAGGTGATTCAAATTTGAATAGATTTTTTTCTATTAAATTCTCGTGTAATTTTTGTGCATAATCTATGGTGCTTTTATCTATTTTTAATTTGAATTGAAATTTCTTGTAAATGATTTCTGTCTTCCTGTCCATCAATAACTTGACTAAAATGAAATAGATTGTATATTCTGTGTTGTTCAAATAAAACTCTCAATATGTTAAATTCGTTGATTGTAAAATAAAATCTCAAAAGTTAATATTTTTATTATTTTTGAACTTGATTTTCTATTGTTTGTATTACTTATTTTTTACAATTTTTATTTAGTCGATGTCATATATGGGGCGTAAATATGGTTGATAACAATTTACTTATTTTATTAACTCAATTACGAACATTCAGAAAAAAGTATCGATGTATCATTTGCCGAAACAAAGCTACTTTTTTCACTTAGAATGCCATTACAATCAAAGATACTAGTTACTTTTTTAACAATTTCCCCAATATCCGCATTTCGTTCTACTGACATTAACAGATGACACTTTTGCAGCATTGGTATGATGATTATTGCTACATTGTCTCTGTAAGTTGTAATATGGTTGATGCTACCTAGGTAATCATCAAATTCTCCTTTCATTGACAACTCCAAAGTTGATTGTATGTATAACATTCGCCTTAACCCTTCATTATCAATTGGTTGTACCCCCTCTTTGAAATCCCCTGTGATAATCCTGCCTAGGGAATTCACAATTCCACAAAATCTGATTTTGGGCTCTTTACAAAGGCGTTGACATAAAATTTCAAATCCCTCATTGGTTAATGGCATTCTAAAATCGTCTTTAATTTGTGGGTTATCATCAATTTTCATACAGTAAGAAAAAAACGAATTGATTTAATGCTATGTCTTTAAGTCTAATTACATACAAAGATGAGGTTGGATAAACACATATTCATCCTGCTAAAATTGGTGAAGAGTTACACATTTTAAATTCAAATAATTGCATACTATACCGTGAGTTCTGCTTCTGTATCCAAAAAACAACTTATTTTAGAAATTAAAAATAGATCAAAAATCCAGTGTGATCTTAAACGACATCTATCCCCAAGAACCGTTGGTACTATAATGAGATCATTACCTCTTGAGGGATATGCCCATTTAATGGGGAAAAATATCGCTTATTTTGAAACACATGTTGATTCTGGAATTGAGCGAGGAAAAAATGAGTTTAAAAAAGGTGATGTGGCTTTTCTACCTTCCTCTGGCAGTATTTGTTTTTTTATTTCTGACTCTGTTCCTGGAAAAACAATGACTCTAATTGGAAGATTAGATGAAAACAATGATTCCTTAAATGATCTTAAACCAGGCGATGTTTTTTTGCTTTATGAAGATACTGGTTGATAAATATAATGGCCACTAAATCCACCTACACGTTTAATGATTCCTTTTTTTAAGGATTCTTTTAGGAATACGTTTGCTGCTGAAACTTTGACTCCTGTTTGTCTTGCCAAGTCATGAGTGGTGATTACTTTGGAACGTTGAATAATTTTTGTAGCCTCTTGTTCATTAAGGAGTACAGTAATTTCTGCTTTTTTTGGTCCACTTTCCCCCTTCTCTTTTTTACTTTTCTTTCCATCTTTCTGACCTGAAGGACTTACTTTTTTCTGATTTGAAGGACTTACTTTTTTCTGATTTGAAGGACTTACTTTTTTTGTTCCAGCCATTATTGATTGAAAAAAATATTCCTCTTATAAACGATGTATTCGATTTATCTAATAAAATTAAATTTTAAAAACAGGTGAAGTTTTGTGACGTTAAAATTTTTCAAATATAAATAACATCAATTCCATTGGATAGTATGGGTATAATTTCAAAAGGTGCTAAATGCAATGTTGATGGGTGTGATAATGATGGTACTCGTTCAATAAACACTACAAAGGTTGAAAATGCAAATTTGAGGGTAAATTCATCGGGAAAAAAGAGTGTTTTATGTAAAGAACACTACAAAGAATACAAAAAAGAATCAAAAGATGATAGAGATCTAGAACGAGCTAGGTTTGACAAATTTTAGTTTAATTTCTTTTTTGATTTTTTGGATTTAGAAGGTTTTGTGAAATAATCATCGCTGAGGTTTTGATAAAAAAGACCTAGTTTTTTATACAATCTTTTTGGTTTTCTTGTTTTCTGATTACTAAGCACGTATAGTGCTAAAATTGGAAATGCTATTGTGGCATCAGCATACACCGTAATAGTTCCCTCGTGGGCGTTTTTTACTTTTCCCCAGCTTTTCCCTTCTGCAAGAGTTGCTCCGGAAAGTCCACCTGTATCAGGTCTTGCATCTGTTATCTGAATAATGTAATCCTGACCTCCATCATTTCTAGATAGTATTTGGTCCAGTAATGGACCTGTCTGCTGAGCTGTATTTTTTGGAACACCTCCACCAATTTCGACTATTCCTGACTTTTCAGAATTAAAAAGAATGGCAGCTTGTTCAATAATTTCCCTTACAAAATCTAAATTGTAAACTTTACCTTGTAATCTTTGGATTACCAAATTTAGAGCAAGAGATGAATCTTTTATAGTTGAAATGTATACTGGAACATCGTAATCATAAGCACTTGTTATGAAACTTTTTTCAGGATGTTTTGATTTTTCTTTACTTAACTTTCCCATTAAATTACAAAATTCCGCAGTTGTAAATGGTTTATCTGGAAAATCTTTTCCAAACATTTTTTGAATTATTTGGTCTTCAGCTTCTAATGTTTCGCTAAATTTAATGTAAACATCTCGAATTCGTACGATTTCGTTTTCATATAATTTCATATCATCCACATCAAAATGACCTTGTTTGATGGGCAATCCCCAGGCAAAATGATCTTCATGATACACATTAGCCCCTGTGGTAACTATCCAGTCTACAAATCCACGTTCAATTAAGGACTTTATAATTCCTCCAAATCCTACTGGAGTCATTGCTCCAGAAACTGTAAGACAAATAGTTGCATTTTCTTTAATCATTTTTGCGTAAAGTTTTGCAGCCTCCCCTAACTGTCGTCCGTTAAAGCCAGATCTTGAATAGACTTCAACTAGGTCTTCGATTGTCATTTTTGGATCTAGTTTAATGTGGGGAATGTCTTTTCCTCGAAACTGATGGTGGTCCACTTTTTGAAATTAAATTAAACTGTAAATTAATACTTGTGCTTTACAATTAATTTTGTAATTTATCTTCAAAAGGCCGTTTTGATAAAATTTAATTAATTTTCATAAATTATAGTTGTTTTTGGTCATTCTTCTCAAAGGTTACTTATGTGAGAACGGCCTCTTTTGATATATATTGAAAATAATTGATTTGCATGATCCAGAACGTGTTAACCGCACACCTGATCAGATAGAGATTCTTTTGAGTTCAGGGGATTTTAAAGATAAAGGCTTTTTGATAAAACACGTGGAATTACGTTTGTATGTTGAAAAAATTGATGAGAAATTAGGAAAATTTTCCTTGATAACTTCATTTGTGGAGACAGACAAGGGGACAGTCGAAATGATCTATGATGAAGGTTATCGAGGCGATAATTCACTTAATCGCACCGTAAATTTTTTGATTTCTAATTTAGGATTATCCTCTTTAATTTTACGTTCACTAATTACCCTTAAAGGCAATATTACAGATTAATTAGGTTGGAAAAATTTTGATGGACTGTTTATGAACTTGCATGAATATTGATTCTCATGTTAAATGATTCCTCTATTCGAAAATCATTGGATAATTATGTAAAGCATCGATTACAAGAAATTCCCTTTGAAATAAAAGAAACTTTTTTCAAAACTACTCAAATATGGAAGTGTGAGAACGAATTAGATTTTTTGTATGGATATTATGTAGGTAGATTAGAAGAGGGCTCTCTTCATTACCTCTTAAAGGCCTCAAGGGCATCTGCCGGGGGGTATGTCGATACCTTTGAAATTAGAGGTGTTATTGAAACTCATAGACAAGAATTACGTGAGTTGATTCAAAAATCACTAAAAAACACATGATTCTCTGAGATGTGAGATTCTGATTTTACGAAAGAATCGTATATTTATGACACTATCGACATGATTTCGTGCGTATATTACAACTTCATTGTGACAGCATAGAATACACTCCAACAAAAAAGGAGATTAAAACTGCTGAGGAAAACATTTCGACTGAGACCACTCGCTTAGAAGAATTAGTTGTGGCGTTTGTTGCCATGGAAAAAGGAGATGATTTATCCGTAGCAAAAGATGCTATATCTCAAATTAAAAATTCAATGGAAAAAATTGGATGCAAAAAATTATTGCTATATCCATACGCACATCTTAGCTCAAATCTGGCATCACCTTCTCTTGCAATGTCCTTGCTAAAAGAGATGGAATCCTTGGCAGTAGATCTTGACGTTTCTCATTCACCATTTGGATGGACAAAATCATACAAAGTTCAGGTAAAAGGACATCCGCTAGCTGAGAGCTCAAAGGTAATTACAAAAAAAGATGTGTCTATAGATCAAACAAAATCCGACGAAGAGGAAGTTGTCTCAGATGCATTAAAATCAGAATCTAAAATCCAATCTTTTTGGCATATTTTATCACCTGATGGGACCATGACTCCAATGTCTGAATTTAATTTTAGCAATCATAAAAAATTAGAGATACTATCAAAATACGAGTCTGCGAAAAAAAGAAGCGTAGATGAGCCACCTCCACATGTTGCATTGATGAAAAAACTAGGAATTGCAGACTATGAACCTGCATCTGATTCTGGAAATATGAGATTCTTTCCAAATGGACGTTTGATTAAATCACTAATTGAACAATATGTTACAAACAGAGTAAAAGAATATGGTGGTTATGAGGTGGAGACTCCAATCATGTATGATTCGGAACATCCAAGCATGGTTAGCTACTTTAACCGATTTCCTGCAAGGCAATATAATATAGATTCTGAAGGCAAGAAGCTTTTTTTGAGATTTGCAGCATGCTTTGGACAATTTTTAATGGCAAATGAATTCCAGCTTTCTTACAAAAATCTACCTTATCGATTATACGAGCTTACAAGATATAGTTTCAGACGAGAGCAATCAGGGGAGCTAGTGGGATTAAGACGACTTCGAGCCTTTACCATGCCTGATTGTCATGCATTTTGTAAAGATATGGAGCAAGCTATTGAAGAAATCAAAACACGATTTGATTTGTCTCAAAGCGTTCTAAAAGAATTAGGTATTGAAGAATCAGATTATGAGATGGCCATTAGATTCACTGAGGATTTCTACAATGAAAATAAAAACACAGTCCAAGAACTTGTAAAGAAACTTGGAAAACCTGTTCTAATTGAAATGTGGAAAGAGAAATTTTTCTACTTTGTTTTAAAATGGGAGTTTAATTTTATAGATAATTTAGAAAAAGCATCAGCATTATCTACTGATCAAATAGATGTTGAAAATGGAAATCGATATGGTATTGATTTTGTTGACGAAAATAACGTAAAAAAGAATCCTATAATTTTACACAATTCTCCAAGTGGAGCAATAGAGCGAATAATTTACGCTCTTTTAGAAAAAGCGGCTTTTGATTCAAAACAAGGACGTAAACCCCAACTACCTTTATGGCTCTCCCCAACACAAGTGCGAGTAATTCCTCTGAAAGACGAATTTAATGACATTTGTAATTCTTTGGCAGGAAAAATCTCTTCACATAACATCCGTGTTGATATTGATGATAGAAATGACAGCGTTGGAAAGCGAATAAGGGAAGCTGAAAAAGAATGGATTCATTATATTTTAGTAATTGGAGAAAAAGAGGCAAATTCTGAAAGTCTTAGTATACGAGATCGAAAGACGGGTGATGTCAGAGAATTATCCTTAGATGATTTTGTAAAAGAAATTAATGAACAGACAAAGGGAAAACCCTTTTCGACTCTAAATACTCCAAAGTATCTATCACAGAGACCGCAATTGATGGTGTAAAATATGAGCTTTTTAGAATTTTACATGGACAAAAATCCCCTAATTACTTCATCTGATCAAGGGGATCCTGTGGCCACCATATTTGGTGTGCCTTTTGATTCTACTCATTCCTACAAACCAGGTTGTAGATTTGGTCCTGAGGCAATCCGTGATGCCTTTAACAATATCGAAATATTTCACCCTGATTTACAAGTAGATCTTGAACTTGTAAATATAGAAGATTTGGGAAACACCAAACATACAGTCGTTGCCTCAGAAATGATAGATATGCTTAGAAAAATAACAGGGGAGATACTTGAAAAAAATAGGCAATTGTTTATCCTTGGAGGTGAGCATCTTATTACTTATGGAACCTATTTGAGTTTCCCAAAAGAAACAGGATATGTTGTTTTTGACGGACATTATGATTTAAGAGATGAGTACGCCGACACTAAACTTAGTCATGCTTCTTATCTTCGACGAATAGTTGAGGAGAGAGGTTCTGATAACATTTTGCATGTTGGTGCACGAGCATTTGTAATGGAAGAACTCGCATTTCTGAAAGAAAATAAAATAAAGACTATTTCTGATAAAGAAATACGTCAAGGGAAGGGGCCTCAACTTTTAAAAGATCATGTATCTACTTTTGATAAACTGTACACCAGTTTTGATCTTGATGTCTTAGATCCTGCATTTGCTCCAGGGGTTGGGAATCCTGAAGCTGCTGGTATTACTTCGAGAGAATTTTTTGATATGATTTACTCTTTTGAGAATAAAAAAGTAACAGGTGTTGATATTGTAGAATTAAACCCAACTTATGATAACGGTGCCACAGCATCTTTAGCTGCAAAAATAATTTCTACATTGATAGCACTAAATTTATCGCAAAATTAGTAAAAGTAGATTGACTGTTATCTAACACAAATTATTTTGGTTAGATTTTATCTTTCTTTTTTGGATAATTTTTGTGCTAGAAATTACTCGAATTGACTCGTGTAGAAGTTGTAGTGAAACCTTTGACATTCTTAGAACGTGTATGGTGTGCGAGCAGCCATCTCAATTCAAATACTCAAATTACTTTCATTTTGTCGATGATACAATCTATACTCGATGTGTGATCTTAGATGATAACCTATAATTTATACCTAAAATGATGCATATTTTATAAATTTATCAAACAAGTATCTTATTTTTTATATACTTGGGTTTTGGGAGAATCACGTGTTAAATAACCTCAGGGAGACACTACGTCCAGCTCTTGAAAAGATGGGAAAAGGATTTGCATCTACAGGATTATCTCCAAATTTTTGGACGGTAGTTGGATTGGTAATTGCATTAGCATCTGCTTTGGTTTATGGTTTAGGAATCGAGCATGGGTTAATCTTTGGAGGTGTATTGCTTCTTGTGTCAGGATTTTTTGATATGGTTGATGGTCAGGTGGCCAAAGTAACAGGCAAGACATCAAAAAAAGGTGGATACCTCGATTCAATGTTTGATAAAATTGCAGAGACTGCAATTTTCCTTGGAATTTTAGTGGGAGGTTATGCAGAGCCTTATATGGTATTGCTTGCAATTACACTGTCATTACTCGTTAGTTATGCTAGAGCAAAATCTGATTCGCTAAATATCAAACTTCAAGGAGTGGGAATAGGGGAGCGAGCCGAACGTCTTTTGGTAATTGCGATAATTGGAATTATTGGTTTTATGGAAATTGCTGTGGGTATCGTAGTAATTATAGCAGCTATAACATTAGTTCAAAGAATGGTGTTCACTGCTAAAAATATCAAAGAATAGTTTTATCGAAGTTTTCCCCGTTTTCTTCTGCTATCAGCTGATCTGATTTTAAGAATTTTAAAATGAATTGCACATGAAATACAGTAATGTTTTAGAACAGTAGGTGATGCAATGTAAGCTCCTTGGGCTCTTAATTCTTTTGCCAAGGTGTGCTCTACTAAATTTAATTTTGAGGTGACTTTTTTGGCCTTGTCTTTAGGTACAGTTTGTCCACAGTTTGTACATTGTACAGTTCCAGTTGAACCTTTCCCCCCTTTGGTACGACCTCTACTTGCACGCTTAAGTGGCATATCGAGAATCGCTCTTGCCTCTTTATATTCTTGCCCAAATGTGGAATTCCCTTCTTATTTGCTGCCATAGTGTAGTTGGTTCTAAACTCTATTTTGAAATTATTTTTTGGGAAGGAAAGGCTTTTTCTTGCTTAGTTTTATTTTAGTTCTCAACTTGTACATTTTTTTCCATATGTTTAGACATTGAAATTAACTGATTTTCTAATATCTTGGGACTTGCAACATAAAAATGGGCATAAAAATGACCATCATCTTCAAAGCCTTTTACATCAATTCCCTTACTGTTCAAAAGAGAAATGGTTTGATTTCTTTCATCTGAATCTGAGAATCGCCTTTGACGAATTAGATCCAAATCTGTTCTTACAAGAGAATAACCATAATAATCAAAGGTCTGTTGGATTTTTTCCATATCAAACATTCTTAGAACTGAAAAGGCAAAAATAGGCTTGTCTATATCTGATTGTGAGTATTTTGTTTGTTGTTTTTTGATTAATTCAAAGAGATTTGAAAATGCCTTAAATCCAATGTAGCCAATACAGCCTGTTGCAATTATCATATCAAATGAAGGAATTTCTTTGATTGGGGGACTTTCCGTTTCAAGATTTACACAAATTCCTTTCTTGCATAATTTTACGTTTTCAGAGAACTGTAGTGCAGGACATGAAATATCTATCTGATAGAAATTTAGGTTATCGTTTGAGGGAATTTTTTCAAAAAATTGCTTTGTTTGTTCTAATCCGGTACTATCTCCTTGCAAAAAGAAATCATCGAGATCTGACATTTCCAAATCATATTTCATCAGTGCAGAATTAATTCCATATGAGCTTCCGATATCCAAAATATTGATTGGTCTTGATAGTGTTTTGTAAAGTTGTTTTGCAAGTGATAGATAGAGTGGTTTTGTTTTATCAGGAATACCATAGTGTAGTCTTTTCATTTCTTCAAGATAATCATCCGGAAATTTTTGCGTGTAAATATTTGTAAAATCTTTTTTTACGACTAATTCATCCAATCTGGAGTTTGGTTATCAATTCACCTGTTATAAAACCACCTATGAGAATTACAAAAATTCTCATAACATCATACCATATATTATTGATTTAACGATTCTCCAACAAACAAACTCTAATCATAACGCAAGTCATAACAAACTTTTTACGCACAAAGGGGGGGGGGGGCTACCTTTTTACTGATAGTCGATAAACTCGTTAAAACTCCATTTACTCATTAAGCAGGGTTTTCTTGAGATATGTTTTTGCGTATAATTGACAAAATTCTTGAATTTAGTTCCTGTTTTTGAGCCAAATACTCATTATGTTTTAATTCTTGCCTGTGCTCTTAGAATTTGTATCGATATGAAGGGATTGTGCCATACTTGTTGTGCCTCGAATGTAGAATTGGTAATATCTAAAAGAGAAATTATTTGCAAATCTTGTTCGGAAAAAAATAAAGCAAAAAACTAAATCATCAGATTGGTAAATCCAACTAAATGAAGCTTGCCTTGTTCTCTCATTGTGCAATTGACACAATTACAATAGGTGATTCAAAATATGAGCAAATAGGTGGAGCAGCTTGTTATGGTGGAATCACTGCAAAACGATTCAAATTTGATGTCGAACTAGTCACAAAGTTTGGCCCTGACTTTCCACATAAACAATACCTTACAGATAATCACATTCAGTTTGAAAATGCTTTAAGCAACAAAGACACCACAAAATTCTCTATAATAGTAGAGGGCTCTGATAGGACACTAAAACTTGAAAACCAATGTGACCCAATTACATATACAAAAATTAATGCAGATGGATTTATTGTCAGTCCGATTTTTCATGAAATTACACCCGAAGTTTTTGAAAAAATAAAACAAGATTCTAATTTTTTGTTTTTAGATCCTCAGGGATTTCTAAGGAGAACTAATAATGAAAAAAAAGTTTTTTTAGAAAATACTGAAATTAATTTGAATAATGTAAATGCAATCAAAGTTAATCCTGAGGAAGCAGAGTATTTGATAGGGACATCTAAAATAGATGCTTTAGTGATGTTGCAAAAAAAAGGAGTAGAGTATGTAATTTATTCAAATAAAGCCGAGATATCGATGTTAGTCAAAGATAGGATTTATTCCCTAACACTTCCAAACAAAAAAATTCATGATACGACGGGAGTAGGTGACATTTTTTGCTCTGCGTTTTGTTGCACAATGTTAAAGGAAAACGATTTTCTTTGGGCTTTTTGTTTTGCAGGAGGTGCTGCTCAGGCCTCACTTGATTCAAAAAATATTGGGCTTTTAAAGATACCAAAACAAGGCGCTATTGAAAATAATGCTTCTTATTTTTATAATCTATTGAATTACCGTTCCATTTAGCTTTAACCTTTTATGGTATGGTCATTTGAAATTCTTTGTGCAAATAGGAATTTATGGTATAGGCTCTACATCTACTTCTCAAAGAATAATAAAAAAAATACTATCTGAAAATGATATCAAACCCTCTATCATTACCCCAAAAACTAAAACAAAACAATTTGATTGTGTGATTGTTCTTGGAGGCGATAAAGGAATTCGAAATTATTTTCACAGGGCATTTGATTCTACCTCTCCAGTTTTAGGAATCAATGAGGGGGAATATGGGGGATTTTTAGCGCAAATCGATCTTAAAGAATTTTCATCATATGTAAATAGATTAAAAAAAGGAAATTATTCAATTGAAGAAGTTCCACGATTGGCAGTAAAAATAGATGGAACAAATGTTTTTCCTGTTTTAAATGATGTTGCAGTATTTCCTTCGAAAAGTGCAATGCTGATGGAGCATACGCTTAGTGTTAATGGAGAGGAAGTATGGCACGATAGCGGTGATGGAATAATAGTCTCTACTCCAATTGGCTCGTCAGCGTATTCCATGTCAGCAGGTGGACCTGTAATTTTTCAGGATTCAACAGTATTTGGGATAATATCTGTAAACTCTTTGAATGTAAATAGAAGGCCAATCATTGTTTCTAATAACAGTTCAATTGAGATAGACGATATCTCTGCTAGACTGCATTGTGAAGTAATTCTAGATGGATTGGAGCGATATAAAGTAAACAAGACTGTAGAGTGCACACAATATTTGCCACCTGCAAAAATTATTCGTCTCAAAAAAGATTCTACTGCAATTTCAGCACTTGCAAAAAAAGCACATCTTGCAGAAGAGTTACTTAGTATGCCTCCAAGCTCAAAACTAATCATAAAAACACTAGAGTATGAAGGTGCACTAACACAAAAGGATCTTTCAAACAAAACACTTCTTCCTGATAGAACTGTTAGATTAGCACTAAGTCACCTACTTGATAAAGGATACATCAAAAAGAAAGTCTCAGTTAGAGACGCAAGACAAAAAATATACGAAATCTCAAAAATAGAATAATCTAGCTTGAAGCGGTTTTGACAAATGACACAAAAGATTCTTCAGGAAATCCTGGTCTACTGTTAAATTCGGGGTGAAACTGTACTCCCAGATAGAATTTGTGACTGGGAATCTCTAAAATCTCCATTCTCTTTCCACCATCACTTTCTGCAGAAAAAATCATTCCATGTTGTTCAAAATCAGTAATGTAGTCTTTGTTTATTTCATAGCGATGTCTATGCCTTTTGTTAATTGAATCAGAAACATAAATTCTCTTGGCAATTGTATCTGGGTTTATCTTGATATTATGACCTCCAAGTCTTAAGGATCCTCCCATGTCTTCTACATCCTTTTGTTCGGGGAGCAAGTCCACCACTGGGTTTTTGGAATCATTTTTAATTTCAGTTGAATTTGCATCCTCTAGCTTCAAAACTTCACGTGCAAATGCAATGGCTGCAAGCTGAAACCCAAAACAAATTCCAAGATATGGGATGTTCTTCTCTCTTGCATAATTTGCAGTTTTTATTATTCCCTCAGATCCTCTGGTACCAAATCCTCCTGGCACTAGAATTCCATCATAATCTGAAAGTTTACTATAATCATCAATTAATTCAGAATCAATCCAATCAATCTCAACTTCTTTTCCTAGTTTTGCACCTGCGTGTTTTAATGCATGATTTACACTCACGTAACTATCTGTAAGGGTTACATATTTTCCGACCATTGCAATCTTTACTGTTTGATCCTTTTGACTAGACATCGACTCTGCAATTTTATTCCAATCATCCCAATTGGCTGATGCATTGACCATGCCAACTTTACCAAATTTTGTAAAAATAGAATCTAAAATTCCTTGGTCATAGAGAATCTGGGGTACTTCAAAAATTGATTTTGCATCATGACAAGAAAGAACATCATCAACTGCAACATTGGTAAAGAGTGCTAGTTTTTTCTTTGTTTTTTCCTCTAGTGGTTGGGTGCATCTCACTGCCAAAAAGTCTGGCTGTATACCAATTCTACGTAATTCTTGTACACTATGCTGAGTAGGCTTTGTCTTTTGCTCGCCGACCACATCAAGTGACGGAGCCAAAGTTACATGGACAAAAATTACATTTTTGGGCCCATCCTCAACTCTCATCTGTCTTAGGGCTTCTAAAAATGGAAGTGATTCAATATCACCTACCGTTCCTCCACACTCTACAATCAAAAAATCTAATCCCTCATCATCTGCAATTTTTTTAATTTTGTTTTTTATCTCATCTGTTATGTGTGGAATAATCTGTACACATGCTCCCAAATACTCTCCTTTCCGTTCTGATTCAATTACGGTAGAATAAACTTGAGCAGTAGTAATGTTGTGATTTTTAGGAATATTTTGATTCAAAAAACGCTCATAATTTCCAATATCCATATCACACTCTCCACCGTCTTCTGTAACAAAGACCTCCCCGTGAGCTATTGGATTCATGGTTCCTGCGTCGTAGTTTAGGTAGGGATCTATTTTGATACAAGAGACTTTTTGATTTGCTAATTGTAATAGTTTGGCAATAGACGATGTGGTGACTCCTTTACCAAGACCGGACATTACACCACCAGTCACAAAAATGAACTTTGTCTGCACATTTAGCAAATGAATAACCGGTTTTTGTGTGTTTTGCCGATCTATCTCTGGTTTTAACATGTGTAAAAAAATTCTCTAATTTTTGAACAAATTTTTAAAATTAGACCAGCTTATTTTTTATCTCACCTCTTCCATAGTATAAGTTGAGAACCTCTAGATAGTGGCCATTAAAGGTGGAAAACTATAGTTGCAAAAATGACGGTAGGCCACTATACTTTGACGTGTAATTTTGGAATGTATCTGTCTTCTTGGTAATCTTTATCATAGTATTTTGAAGTTTTATTTAATTGGGTTAGTGTCTCTAAAATTTTTTCTGCTTGAAGTATCTCAATGTCAAATCTAATGTGGACATGCCGAGACCCAGTAGACTCTTGCTTTTTATGCCTATTTTGAACAAACTCTAAAATTTGGTTTTCTATGATTTCATCCATTTTGTCTTTGTTATGATTTTTGGGTTACATTCAATGTTTCTTTTTTTAAAGATCTGGTGAATAATTCAATTTTCTTTTCTATCTTGCTTTGTGGAGTTGTCTCCATTAATTTTAAAAACGCACTGCCTACAATTACTGCATCAGCACCAGCTGTGACGAATTTTTTCACATCTGCTGGAGTTGATACTCCAAAGCCAACACCAATGGGGATTTTTCCTTTGGTTTGTTTTTTTACACTCTTGATTGCCTTTATTGTATAATTTTTTACTCCCGTCTTTACTCCAGTGGTACCAAACACTGCAACAAGATATAAAAATCCAGTAGTAACTTTTGCAATCTTGTTTATTCTATCTTTGGTGGTATTGGGAGAGATTAAAAATATTGTATCGGTGTTTCTTTTAGCTGCATCTAGATATTCTTTTGATTCCTCAATTGACATGTCTGGTAGGATAAATCCGTCAATCCCTGCTTTTTTTGCTTCAGTGATGAACTTTTTATATCCTTTGTGGTATAAAATATTGGTATAAGTCATCAGTACGAGTGGAATATCAGTTTGGTCTCTTATCTTTTTAACGATATGAAAAAATTTATTTATTGTTGTCCCTTTCTCTAGTGATACAGCACTAGCATTTTGAATTACAGGGCCGTCAGCTAGTGGATCGGAGAATGGAAATCCTAGTTCTATAATGTCTACTCCTCCCTTCACCAGTCCCTTTACTGCAGAAATTGTTGCACTTTCATTTGGATAGCCTACCATGATATATGATATCAACGCCTTTTGATTTTTTTCCTTTAATTGCGAAAACTTTTCTTTAATTCTTGACATTTTTATTCATATAATTTTGTACTTCTTCTACATCTTTATCTCCTCGTCCTGATAAGGTAACCACAATCGATTCTGATGGTTTATGTCGTCGAGCAACCTTTACAGCATCTGCTATGGCATGAGCCGATTCTAACGCTGGAATAATTCCTTCAGTTCTAGTTAGTAACAAAAAAGCATCAATTACTTCTGAATCTGTGGCAGAGTGGTATTTTACTCGTTTTCTGTCCTTTAGATATGCGTGCTCTGGACCTACTCCGGGATAATCAAGTCCTGCAGAAATACTATGAGTTTCAGTGATTTGACCTTCTTTGTCTTGGAGTAAATACGTCATCATTCCATGTAAAACTCCCTTTCTTCCAGCAGAGAGCGTTGCTGAATGAAATCCAGATTTTAATCCCTTTCCAGCTGCCTCTACTCCAATAATTTCTGCATTTGTATCTACCAATGGATAAAACGTCCCAATAGCGTTAGAGCCTCCACCAACACACGCAATTACAATATCTGGAGTTTTATTGTGCAGTTTTTTAAATTGTGATTTTATCTCATTCCCAATCACACTTTGAAAGTCTCGGACCATTACAGGATATGGATGCGGTCCCACGGCAGAACCTAAAAGATAGTATGTGTTCTCTACATTTGTGATCCAGTCACGTATTGCCTCATTGATGGCATCCTTCAGTGTCTTAGAACCAGAATTTACCGGATGAACCTTGGCACCAAGCATGTTCATTCTAAACACGTTTAGCTTTTGCCTGATGGTATCCTTGTATCCCATGTAAACCTCCGCCTTTAATCCTAATGCAGCACATGCCATTGCAGTTGCAACTCCATGCTGACCAGCTCCAGTTTCTGCAATGATTCTTTTTTTATTCATTTTTTTTGCAAGTAGAGCTTGACCTAGTGTGTTGTTTATCTTGTGTGCCCCTCCATGCAGCAAGTCTTCTCTTTTTAGATAAATTTTAGCACCACCAATTTTTTCAGATAAATTTTTTGCATAGTATAATGGAGTTGGTCTTCCTGCATACTGCTTTAGATAATAGTCAAATTCTTTTTTAAAATTTTTGTCATTTTTATATTTGAGATAATTCTCCTCCAATTCCTCTATTGCAGGAACTAGGGTTTCGGGAATATACTTTCCTCCAAATTCTCCAAATCTTCCGTCCTTAGGATATCTCAATATGCATTCACCAATTTTTTTACTTGTTCTTCAATGTCATTGCTTGTCATTATACTAGAGCCTATCAAAAAAGCATCAGCTCCGCACTTTTTTAGGTATTGAATATCCTCTGGTGTCTCAATACCGCTCTCAGACAGTATTGGTCTTTTTTTCTCATATCCTTTTAAAACAGTTTGAGTAGTGGCAAGGTCAATCGCTAAAGTATCAAGATTTCTATTATTAACACCAATCAAATCAGCATCTGTTTTTAGGGCATTTTGGAACTCTTCTCTAGTATGCACCTCAAGTAAAATCTGCAACTCCTGTTTGTGGGCATAATCTACAAACTCGTCAATCTCTTTCAAGTACCTTTGGTCAAAAAGTGATTGAATAAGTAAAATATAGTCTGCCCCAATTTTGGCTGCAGCATCGATCTGGATTTTATCAATCATGATATCTTTCATTAATAGTGGTACATTTACTGCCTCCCTTACTTTGATAAAATGTTGAGGAGAGCCATTAAACAGATGTGGCTGGGTCAAAATTGACAATGCCTTGGCTCCTCCTGCAATCATTTTCTTTGCAATACTTACAGGATCACTTGGGGTCTTGATCTTCCCCAATGATGGCGATGAGAATTTAATCTCTGTGAGAAGTGTTGCACGGGTGTGGGTCTTTATTATTTGTAAAAAATCTTGGGATGATTTTTGTAAATTACAGTCAACATCATATGTCCCATCATCAATAGCCATTTGAGAATTATTTAGCAGTCTTTTTAAAATATTTTCAGCCATCAATAACCTCCTTTAATTTTGAATAGTCACCAGTATCCCTTACAAATGCCTCAAGCAAACCAAATGCCTTACCGTCATTTATTGTGTCCATTGCAATCTCCACTCCTTGCTCAAAGTTTTTTGCAATATTTGCAACAATCAATCCACCTGCGGCATTAAGTGCCGTAGTTTCAATCATTGCCTGGTTTGCTGTGTTGTATAATACCCCGACAAAGGAATCAATGGCATCTTTTTTTGTTTTAATTTGAATATCATGGAGTGATGATTTGTGCAGACCAACCACTTCCGGATCAATTGCATTCATCAAAACTTTCCCTTCCCTTAAAATGCATACTCTATTAACCGAGCTTGTGGAGAATTCATCCATTCCATCATCAGAACGCACTGTCATGATATTTTCAATTCCTTTTCTTTTCATTATTCGTGGTAATCTATCAAGATATTCTATTGAAAAAACTCCTACTAATTGATTTTTTACACCCGCGGGATTTGATAGTGGACCTAAAAGATTAAACGCAGTTCTCTTTCCAATTTGCTTTCGTGCAGCAGAGACATGTTTCATTGCTGGATGGAATTTTTGTGCAAACATGAAACAGATATTATGTTTTTCTAAAATACCTGCAATTTGAGATGGCTCTTGATTAAGATCATATCCAAAATAGGCAAAAATATCTGCACTTCCAGAAACTCCAGTACTTGATCTGTTTCCGTGTTTTGCAACAGTTCCACCAGCAGCAGCTACTACAAAAGATGCTGCAGTAGATATGTTGAAAGTCTGAAGTCTATCTCCACCTGTACCACACATGTCAATTATAGTTCCCTTGTTTTTAGGCACAACTTTGAGGGCAAACTCGTTCATTTTATCAAGCATTCCTAATAGTTCATCATCAGTTTCCCCTTTTTCAGCAAGGCTTGAGAGAAATGAGATATTCTCAGAATCTGATGTTCTTCCTGATAAAATATCTGTCATTACCTCCTTTACTTGGTCATAAGATAGATTGGTTTTCTGCTCCAGTATTTTTATAATTTCTGAAATCATTTTCTTTCTCTTACCTGTCTTATGAAATTGGCAAGAATTTTTTTACCATCTTCAGTCATTATTGATTCTGGATGAAATTGCACTCCCTCAATAAGAAATTCTTTGTGTCGTACGGCCATCACTTCTCCATCATCCTCTGCTCTTGCAGTAACCTCTAATATTTCTGGGATGATTGTCTTATCTCCAACCAATGAATGATATCTGGTAGCCTTGAAGGGATTTCTTACGCCTTTGAATAATTCTGAGTTGATGTGCCTTACAGGGCTGGTCTTTCCATGTCGCACATATCCTGCATTAGTCACTTTACCTCCAAATGATGAGATGATTCCTTGATGGCCAAGACATACTCCTAATATCGGTACAGTACTGCCAAGAATTTTTATCACTTTACTGCATACTCCAAAGTATTTTTTATCATCTGGTGTGCCAGGTCCAGGTGATATTATAATGGCATCATAATTTTTTTGCAATATTTGCTCAATAGTGATTTTGTCATTTCGGATAACCTCACAATCAACATCTAATTCCCCAAGATACTGTGCAATGTTGTACACAAAAGAATCATAGTTATCAATGATTAGAAACTTCAATGTGATGCCTCCTTCAATGCTTGCAGCATTGCTTGTGCCTTGTGTTCAGTCTCTTTGAATTCGTTTTCGGCAATTGAATCAGATACAATTCCAGCCCCTGATTGAACAAAACCCTTGTTCCCATCAATGAAGATACTTCGAATCGCAATTGCAAAATCACAGCAACCATTGTATGAGAAATAACCTACTGCTCCAGCATAAAGCCCTCGGGCTTCGGGCTCCAACTCATCAATTATCTCCATAGCCCTTACTTTGGGTGCACCAGATACAGTCCCTGCAGGAAATACTGCCTGAAATGCATCAAACATGTCTTTTTCTGAGGCTAAATTTCCAACAACATGTGTAACAATATGCTGAACATGGCTGAACCTCTTTATCTTCATCAAAGATTCCGGGTGAACTGTTCCATACTCGCATACTTTGCCAATATCATTTCTTCCCAAATCTACAAGCATTGTGTGCTCTGCTAACTCTTTTTCATCATGCAGTAGCTCATCTGAAAGTCTTTTATTTTCGTCCTCGTCATCTGTTATCTTTCTTGTACCTGCAATAGGAAATGTCTCTACCTTATCATTGGTGATTCTAACTAACATTTCAGGAGATGCCCCAATAATTTCTTTATTGTTTTGTTTTAAATGATACATGTAAGGTGATGGATTTAGATTTCTGAGTGTTTTGTAGAGTGCAAGATTATCTCCATTTACATCAAAGGCAAATTTTCTGGACAACACCACTTGGAATATGTCTCCATCATAGATGTACTGTTTGGCTTTACTTACAATGTCCGAGAAACTCTTTTCATCCATATTTGGAATTGTTTCAGTTGCATTAAATTCCTCAAAAACACCATTTGAGATTTTTAATTCTTTAAACCTGTTTTCATCATTATAAAAATAAAATAGTTTTTTGTGTACATTATCATATAGTATCCCATCATCGTAAATGCCAAATTCCATTAATGGTTCAGGTGCATGATGTGTGTTTGGAATGTTTTCTACGAGTCTAATTGCATCATAATTAATTCTGCCAACTGCTCCACCTAGATATCGATATTCTTGATTTTCTGATTTTTTTAATAATTTTTTTAGTTCTGCATATGGGTCATCTGTTTGAATGATTTGTGTATCTTGGCCTTTTCTGATAACTTCCACTTTATTTGAATATCCTTTGACGATAGTTTTTGGATCAAAGCCCATAACTGATGTCTCGGCTAGAATTTCAGGCCCTGATAGGGACTCGAAGAGAAATGAGTTTGAATAATTTCTTGAAATTTTGTTGTAAATTTGAAATTGATTATCAGTTAAATCTAAGGGTACTATCTGCCGTTGAGAATTTCCAAAGGTATCCACCCATAAACACAATTTTGGTCATTTATTATTTAAACCCCCCTCATGACTAGGATAGGCGTGAAATAGGGCATTTTTAGAACACTTTCTAACCTTGCATACTCGTATTTTCATACTATGGGAATTGTTGGCGCTGGAGTATATCTGGTAAAGTTTAGAGCAAATAGAGAATAAATTATCCATATTTTTTTGAAATTCGTTGTTTAATATTTTTAAAAAAAAGTGAGGTAAACTCACTAGGGGGTTCCACTAAGAAGTGGTATCTATTGGAGGTGTTCTCTCTTTTAATGCAGAGATGTAAAATAGATCATGCACCTCACCATCATCACCAGTTGCAGTACCTGTAACATAGTACAAGGTACCGTTTTCAAGATCTGAGATTTTATCTCCAGAGATGACCACATCATATATTTCACTGTCTTCACTTTCAGCTTGTCCTGAGGCATCAAATGATGTCTTATCAGCACTTACTGTAATTTTCCAGGAATCTGCAATTACAGAGTATTTTTCACGGGTATCATTTTTTATAGTTCCTACCATGAATGCACCGCGTTTTACTTCAAACTCTGTTTCTGAATCACCTACAGGGACTATTCCCATTCTAAAATAGGAACGCTTTCCTTCGCCATCCTCAGCAACTGCAGCTCCTACTCCTCCAAATACAGTATGTGGGTGAAGTGCTCTATCAGTTGGTACATCTGATATTTTTCTATCAGTTGACACATCTGATACTTGTGCAAATGCAGTGTTGTAGGTTGCAGATACTGATAGCACTGCTGCCATCATTATCAATCCTGCAAAGATTGTTTTGTTGTTTGTTGTCATTGAGAGATAAAAGATATTTTGAATAAAAGGGGTTGTTAAGCATTGTTAGCTAACAATGTTCTCTTTGATTTGAAGAGATGTAAATTGACTCTAGGAATTATATTTTTAAATTATAAATTCAAAACCCTTAGGACATCAATTGTAACACCGAGATGTTACACAAAATAAAATAATTTTTTGAGTGTTCTTTTTAACATAAATAAAATATACTTCAAGCGGGATGATGACTCAAATTCTATATGAACTAGGATATAATTTTATCACCGATATTGATGTTGATAAAAATCCTGAAGTTCTTCAGAATTTTGATAAAATAATAATTCTGCATAATGAATATGTTAACCGAAAAGCATTCGATGCAATATCCGCTCATCCTAATGTAATTTTCTTATATCCAAATGCATTGTATGCAGAAGTTGCGGTAGATTATTCTGACAATACTGAGAAGTTAATTCACAGTCACAATTATCCTAATTACCCTAATGGACCTAGTAACGTATTCGATTATGAGATTGAAGAGCGATTCGATGAATATGCATTTGATATAGAATGTCTTGAATGGACATTTGTGGAGATTGAGAATGGGAATTACTTAAACTGTTATCCTGATTATGCAATAGATGCCAATTTAGAAATCATATTGGCAATAAACTATCTTTAAGATAGTATGGGGATAAAAAAAAACTTGTTTGATATTTCTTAAATCTCTTAAAAATTCTAAATCAATTTCCATGATCAAGATTTGTAGGTGCTGAAGTATATCTGGTAAAGTTTAGAGAAAATAGAGATTAGTTTTTGCTATAACTCAAGATTATTTTTTGTTTTCATCAGGTGTATTAATTTTTCATTACACTGTGGAATATTTTTAAGTGAATTTTAACAATCAGAATTCTTGACTTTGAATACGCAGAAACTCTTGGCAGGAACTTTAGCTTTAATTTTTGCTGTAGGATTTACAAGCCCAGCATTTGCAGTTGATAACGGCGTGGCAGAATCTTCAACGGTAGCCTCTTTTGTAGGCTCTACAGTTGTACCAGTGGATGTGTCCCCAAATGGAACTTGGTTTGAATTCAGCTTTGAGGATAACACAAGTGATGTAAGAGGATGCCTACCCGCAGACCCTAATGGATATTTTAATTGTTTTCCTAGCAGTGGCACACCTACAGAGTTTGCACCAGCGCCAGAATGGAATTTTGAATGCTTGGCTGGAGGATGTGTGTTAACTGTAACTGATGCATTTCTTTATGGCGACACTTTTGAAATATTTGATAATTTATCAAGTATAGGCACCACATCTGTGGTATTGCCTGATGTGTTCAACAGTTGTGGTTCTGATCCGGAATTGTGTCTTGTAGATATCAACACAAGTAGTGCAGTATTTAGTCTTGAACTGGGAAGTCATTCACTAACAATGAGGCCTACAACTACAGTTTTGGAAGGTGTGGGATACTTTAAGATAGAACAAATTATTCCTGAAATTGATGATTCAGGGGATACATCTGGACCCGTTGCAGGAGGACTCCTATCACTTGACTCATCAGCACTAGTAATTGGTGGATTAGCTTCAAGTGCAGTATGGATGATACCTGCAATTACAGGAATTTTCGGTGCTGGAGTATATCTGGTAAAGACTAGAGCAAACAGAAATTAATTTTATTTTTTATTTTCTAAAATTATAAAAAGTGCTTCAACCATGTAACTAGCAATCCATATCATAGGTTGGTATTCCTAATAAGTAAAATTTTATAAAACAATTTAATGACTTTTAATAACACACACAAACTTTTGGCAGGAACTATAGCTCTAGTTCTAGTTGGAGGAATGACCAGTCCAGCATTTGCTCAAATAGTAGATATAACTTCATGTACTGTTGATCCCGCAGAGGTTAATCTGCAACTCGGTTCAGATGAGACATCTGAAATCATTCAAAAAACAATAACATGTGATAACGACATTAATGACTTTATTATCAGTGATGATTGTATTTTCAATTCTCCTGATTTTGACAATGATGCAGTATTACAAAGCGTTCTAACTTTGAATGAAACAGTTACCAATAATGGGGATACCTCAGAAGAACACTGTGAAGTTAATTTCCAAATATTTGGTTTCGGTGATATTTCAAATAATGTCAATGTAACTCAAGCACTCTGGATAAATGCACCCGTAGAACCACCAACACCCGTAGCCGGAGAACTCTTGGCACTTGATACCTCTGCATTACTAATTGGAGGTTTGCCCTCATTTGCAGTATGGATGGTACCTGTAGTTGCAGGAATCGTAGGTTCTGGAATGTATTTGGCAAAGTTTAGAGCAAACAAAGAGTAAATCCTCTTTTCTTTTTATTTTTAGCTAGTATTGTCGGCGGTGGAGCATATCTGATAAAGTTTGGAGCAAATAACGAATAATTTTTATTTTCTAAACACTAGAAAAGGTGTTTAAACACGTGTTAGATTACTAGACTGTCTTTTCCATAAAGGTATTATTGTAACATTTTATTTGTTACAATATGAGCGATGAGTTATCAGGTATGGTTTTGGGGTTAACAATAGTGGCTGGAATTACAATTGTAGGACTCCTTGGTGCTGAAATTTATCGGGTAAAGACTAGCCGATTAAAAAAGTCAATTATTCCAAGGAAAGGGCAACTAATCTAGACTTTATCCACATAGCGGTATTAAACTAACAATTTAACAAAATACTATTGATTTTTAATAATTCTCAGAAACTTTTAGCAGGAACTTTAGCTTTAATCATGGTTGCAGGGATGACTAGTCCAGCTTTTGCTGGAGCGCCAAGTGATCCTAATTTGATCATATTTGAAAAAACATCAGACAAAAATGTGGTAATCTCTGGAGAATAAGTAACTTATTTCTATAACGTCACAAATTTATCACAATTTAACTTTGGTTGTGACTTGTCCGATGATAAGTTAGGATTTTTGGAGCAATTGAATGTACAATCTCAATCGGTTTTAATTGTAAACTCCACTACCAATCTCTTTGAAACTACAACTAATACAGGTACAATATCATGTAATCCAATCGTTAAAAATTCAAATCCTGTCACCGTAACTGTATTAGAAAAAGCAGTAGCCGGAGAACTTTTGTCACTTGACACATCTGCCCTAGTAATTGGCGGACTATCAAGTGTATCATGGATGGTACCAGCAGTAGCAGGACTAGTAGGTGCTGGAGTTTATCTGGTAAAGACTAGAGCAAATAGAGAATAAGTAGAAATTATTTTTTGGGCCTATCGAAATATTAAATAACCCTAATCCTAGTTTTTTTACTGTTGAGAATCATATTACCAATAATTTCTGTGATGATTTTTTCTCTTTTAGTTACTCCCTCAATTTTGGAGTCATTTGGAGAAGAAACCAATATTCAATGCTCAGAAGGGATGGTTCTAGTTTATAGAGTAAATTCTGACAAATACGCATGTTTGAAGCCATCAACTGCCGATAAATGGTATCAACAAGACATGGCCGAACCAGTAGAACAAATCAAATCATTTGAGAAAAACTTGTACGATGAGGCAATGAATCCAAGACAAACAGAATATCCAAACCAGTTAGGTTTTAATGATTTACACATAGAGGCAATAAATCACCTTATTCCAACAGATGATCATTCGGTTCTTGATATGATTGTACATCATCATTGTAAAGTTTATGATGACATGACGGCTGTATGTCTCTTGTTTCCAACTGGAATGGGAGATCAAGACAAGCCTTATGGAATAGAATATGTGATTGGTACTGAATCTTATGCTGAATTATCAGAAGAAGAAAAAACATATTGGCACTATCACAAAACTGAACTTCCAAATGTAAAGGCGACACTACCTGACCTTACAGCAGAAGAGGCAAAACCATTGATGCCGATACTGAATGAAACCTATGGCAAGGTGGTCTACTTTTGGCAAATAGGTGACAAGTATCCGATAGGGGAGCCATTTGTAGTAGTTATTGAAGAACTGTACAAAGATACCACTAGTACAACAAATCAAGAACCACTTACAGCCTTGATGAACTACAGAGCCCTAGATGATTCCAAAAAAGATGGATTGGCAATTATTGACTTGAATCCAGATTCTAAAACTTTTGGAGATATTTTACAAGATGTTCCGATTGGAGAAGGTGTCTTAATGCATCATCCATTTTACAATTCTGATAAATCAAAATTATACAACACATCTCTGATGGGTGAGCGTTTGTATCAGGTAAATATCCATGATACAACTATTTTTGATGTAACTCCAATAGATACAGGATCCTGTTTAGTTGGTGAAGATATGATTTTTAGCAAAGATGGAGAAAAGTTCTATCTAACATGTATGGGTTCTGATAGTGTAATGGTTTTTGATGCCAAAACCGACCAGATACTTGATGAAATTTCGGTAAATCAAGAGGAAAATCCTAATGCTTTCACCAAATATCCACATGGAATTTCAGCTGATGAGACGATAGATAGAATGATAGTAACACAAACTGTTTCTCCTGCTCTTGATGATCCTCAAAGTAGTGTTACAGTGATAGAATTTAGCACAGGAAAAGTTCTCTCCACAATAGAATTGACAAAGAATGAAGGATCTCCTAGTGCTCCAGTAGAAGTATTATTTCACCCTAAAGAATCCATTGCTTATGTCTCAGGAATGCTAGATGGAACAATTTGGGCGCTCGTATGGGATGAGAAAACCAAATCATTTGAGCCAAAATTAATTGATGATGGTACTGAGCGTGAACAATCATGGCCCCTTGATTTGAGTATAGGCCCTAAAGGTAACCTGTATGTCAGCTTTGCAGTTCCTGGAGTTGTAAATGAATATAGTTTAGAAAACCCAGAGAAACCAAAACTTCTAAGAACACTACCTGCACAGCCAGGTGCACATCATGTTTTGTTTAGTGAAGATAATCGATACATGTTTGTTCAAAATAATTTGCTTAATTTAGATGGATTAAATTCTGGAACAATCTCAGTAGTGGATTTTGCCTCTGGTAATCTTGTTGCTACCATTGATGATCTAACCCAGCAAGGAATGATGATAGAATCCCTGGATTTGATTTACCAAGAATCTTTGACTACGACAACTTTGGTATCTTAATTGGTTTCCTAAACATTTGATTCAAACGTTCAGCTCTCCTTTTGGGCCTTTGAAATTATTTTTTGGAAAGGATGAAAAATCAAAAGGATATTGTTAAGAAATATTTTATTTCATAAAATTCCCCTGAGTGTGAGGCAGGCACTCTTGGCTAATTTCCCCAAAATCACCAATCATACAACCACACCTTAATCTTACATAAGATTCCTCAAAAGTAGAATTATTCATGAATTAAAGTTGGAAAATTTGCTTAAAACACTAACGTATCAATCATTCATAGAAATGATAAGTTTGTGATTAGATTTTTGGATTAATCTAGTGCTTAAATTTGAAATTATTTTTTCGAAAGAATTGTCGGTGCTGGAGTTTATCTGATAAAGTTTAGAGCAAATAAAGATTAGATTTTTGAAATTATTTTTTTTGAAATACTAACATTATAAGAATAATCAGAAAAATGATTATTTTCTAAATATTGAATAAAGTGGATATGAATTTTTCAAACCTATAGAGTATTCTCCAATTCTTTTAAACTTGTATTCATTCAAGTCCTTGCTGATTTCATATAGATCACTGCCAAAAACTATTCCATTAACTGCAGCACTTCGATTAATTTTTGAAACCATGTTTACAGGAGGTCCAATAATGTCAAGAGACGTTGAATCATTTGTATTCATTAAAACCACCATGCCATAGTCTGCACTTACTCGATAATCAATCTGAGGTAAATTCTCATTTTGCAGATATTCATTAATTGAAACATGTTCTTGAATTATTGCAAAACTTGCCTCCAAACAACTTGTAATCCCATATTTTGATTCAGTTTTTGATGACTCTGGAAAATAATACAATAAACTATCTCCCATATTTTTGACTACACATCCACCAAATCTGCTCAATACCTTAGAAATTGAATTTATAAAAATTTTATAATATTTTGACATTTTATACATGTCCAAAGTGTGGGAGATTTTTGTTGAATTTACAATATCCACCATCCCAACACAATAACTTTGAGAGTTACCCGAAAAAGCAACCATATAGTCAGGTGCGGTCATAGACGACTTGTCATCATCTAGAGTTTTTTCTTTATTTTGTAAACTGGTTTGATTCAAATTTTGAATATCAGGCATATCGTTTTCCGCAAAAACAACCTAATAAAGTATTGTCATAATATAATCGGATCATAAAAAGAATCTCAACAAATAATTCCAAAAAATCAACTTGACATTATAATCTGGATTAGGGTAACTTTTAGTGCCTAGAAAGGGGGGATTCTATTTTTACTGACAGTCGATAAAAAGACAATCCCCCCCGTTTACGCACAAAAACCTGCAACTGACTAAAGGCATAACGACCTGATTGTTTGATGGGGATTGTTTAAGATCATAACGAAAAGAATAACGTTATGACTTTGGTTGGAAAGAAAAATCATTACAACGTAAAATTTCTGAGTTTGAAATTATTTTTTGGGAAGGATGAGAATTGAAAAGGAATTTAGGTATAATTTGGGAAACATCTCAAATATTCAGCATGTCTAATTATTTTGAAACAAGATGACCAAAGAATGTAGTCCAAACTGTTGGTGTAGACGACCTAAAGAAGACGAATAATTTGTTTAATATGAAATTATTTTTTGGAAAGGATTGCTATCGAGTGGCAAAACCAGATATTTTGTATTCTAGATTATGGCGGGTTTCTATTATTTTATCTACTAATTTATTTACATAAACATCAAGTTCTGTGGTCACTAAAATAACTGCATCATTACCTAAAGGAAATGTTATTCGATTTACTTTGCCATACTGAGCCATCGCAAACCTTGGTGCACCAATTTTAAAACTCAACTTTTTACGATATTCCCATCTTTTTTGAGCTTCAGATAATGACGATTCAATTTCTTCTTGTTTAAAATATCCCTGTATTCCTTCTCTGAACTTTGCATGAATCTTTCCATCAAAGATAGCCACATACCTTATGTTTTGGTCAAGTTCCAGCACTTTATCCAAAAATTTTCCGTAATCTTCTTGATTTACTATCTCTGACATTCCTATCGCCCAATTATTAGGAACATGTTCCTATACTTAACCTCGATCATACTTAATGAAATTAGGCATCTCCACCAAATCATACCTTCGTCACCCTTTAGTCTCTCTGGAAAATTTACTCACAAAAGGGAGGGATTCCTATTTTTACTGACAGTCGATAAACTCGTTAACACTTCACTTAGGCACGAAAACCCAAGATAATGACTAATTTTTGGTCTACTTTAATTATTTAAGTTATAGTTGATTTGGTCTGATAATCTGCTTAATTTCTAAAAATAGGTAATATACCTTATTGTACGGTACATTTATTACTGATCTGATTGTATCCCCAAATATGGCAATGCAGGAAGTAAAATCTAGATCGGATACTGGAAACATTTTTGATTCTACCAAAAATATTGTAACCTCAACTTGTCTAGTGGAGTGTTATGTCTGTGGTAAAGGATTACCAGATGGCCACTCTATTACGGCAAAAACACTTCCATCTGGAATTGTTTTGTTTTGTGATGTGCATTATCCATTACAATAATTTTATTAAAAAACTCAATAAAGATGATTTTTTAACAACAGTAATCCAATCCATTTATGATTGAATCAAGAGAGATAGCTGATGATTTATCCATTTGTAGAATTTTAAATGGAATGTGGCAAGTATCTGGATCTCACGGGTTTATTGATCCGGAAAAAGCAATCCATGAAATGATAAATTATCATAATTCAGGATTTACAACATGGGACTTGGCAGATATTTATGGACCTGCAGAATCATTTATTGGCAAGTTTAGAAAAAAACTTGAAGAACTAAAAGGTAAAGACGAACTACGACATTCTCAAGCCTTGACCAAATTTGTTCCAAATCCCGGACCAATGACTAAAAGCATTGTAGGGCATTACATTAACCAATCCCTAGAAAAAATGAATACTGACTGTATTGATTTGATTCAATTTCATTGGTGGGATTACAATAATCCCAGTTATGTTGATGCATTGGTTCACTTATCAAACATTAGAGATGACGGAAAAATAAAACATATTGGATTGACCAACTTTAGTACATCACAATTACAAATAATTAAAGACCTGGGTTTAGAAATAGTTTCTAACCAGGTTCAATATTCTATTTTAGACCAAAGACCAGAAAAACTATTGATTCCATTTTGTAAACAAAACAAGATTCATTTGTTATCTTATGGTACCTTACTTGGAGGATTTTTGTCGGAAAAGTACCTAAATTCTCCAGAACCTACTCGAGGTGATATTGTAACTGCGAGTCTTCAAAAATACCATAATATGATTACAGCTTGGGGCGGATGGAAATTATTTCAAGAACTATTGCATGCTTTGCAACAAATTTCGAAAAAACACGACTGTAATATGGCAAATGTATCTACCTCCTTTATTTTAGAAAAGCCTACCGTTGCAGGAGTAATTATTGGAACAAGATTGGGAATATCTGAACACATCGAGGATAATTCTAAAACCTTTGGATTACATTTGGATTCAGATGATATTTTGATGATACAATCAGTTACCAAAAAATCAAATGATCTTTTTGAGAGTATTGGAGATTGCGGCGATGAGTATCGTTAATCACCAAAATTAATTCTCAAAACGCTTTTCTACTTCCTTAGCCATTAATTCCAACCTATCTGTGTTTCCTAATTTTCTATATGTTAGTTTTTCTAGGGTCTTAATTATGCTAATTGCAGCTCTATATTGGGGAATTTTTGGATCATTGAGTTCTCCATACATTCCAATACCCTGAATACCGTTTTGTTTTGCAAACCCCAAAATTAATCCATTAAAACCTGTTATGATTGATTTTTGCGTACTCTCCATCCCCATTTCATACATTTGTTTTGTAAGCTCTTTTGAGGTTGTAGTGACAAAGGTTTTGGGTTGTTTATTCAAATTTCTATTAGTATGAAAACCTCCCAAAGTGTAGATAAATTTCACCGAATACTTTTTTGAAATATCAATCACGTCTTGACATAATGCATTGAGTTCTTGATTATTTTGTGGTTGCCCAGATCCTCCTCCAAATAATATTAATCCCTCGGTACATTTGTACTCCCAACTCTCAGTGGGAATATCGATGTAACCTCCTTTATCGATAACATAAGTTGGGAATTGACTTTTTGCTGTTCTAAACTGATTGGTGTGCAAACTTTCATTGATGAAATTAATTACAATACTTCCAACGTTTCCCATATCTTGCATAGCTGCAATGACTATTGGTTTTTCAACATCTGGTTCTTTTGTTTGTATAAATTCCATCATTCATTTTTAACCATGCTCCATTAAAATCTGTAGTTTGTCTTTTGAAAAATCAAATGGTCTTCATACCCTAAATTTCTAGGATTTGCCTCTTAATATCGGCTACATTATCGCTAAACACATCAATTCCTGCATCATATGCCTCCATAGTGTTTTCAATTGAATTTGGTTGATTTTCATCTATGCTTTTGTTTGATAAATATTGCCCTGAATCATGGATATATTTTTCAAACACCATGCCAAAAACACATTCATTGATATTTGTAATTTGCCACTTTTCTTTTGTTGAATTTAATAAATTAAAATATCTTGGAATCTGACTTGTTGAGATTTTTAATAGATTTTTCAACTCATTTCTATCCTCATCTGTTATCTCCATCTGCTTTAATCTAATTCAACTCATATATGAAATTAAGAGTCAATACAATGTTAGTTCAAATCTAGTCTATTCATCCCATATGGGCTGTTGTTTTAGCCATGCAACCAAGTCTCTATACAATTGACTTTTTTGGACATTTAAAATATTAATTTCTAGATTGGTAGATAGTTTAGCAGTTTTGGTGTAGTTTTCATATTTTGCAAAAATAATTTTATCTAGATACGTTTCCCCCTGAATCTCCTTTTTTGCCAATTCTTCTGAATCAGTCATTGAAAAACTTGCAAAAAGGACCCCATTAGCCCAATACCCATTCCCAGATTCTAGAATTGACATCATGTTTAGTAAATCATCAAGGCTCATTTTTATTATATCTCGAACGATTATTGTTGTATAGGGTTCATGGATAAATTTCGTCATTTCATTTCCTTACGTTCTGGGTCTTATCAATTTTCGTAGATCTGCATAATTGCATATGTTTATTTTGTATGACCATGATTTGCAGTTAAATTTCATGTAAATTAGATATGCTAATCAAATAAATTATCCAAACTAACTCGTCATTTTGGTTTAAAATTGAATACCTTTGATGCCATAATAAACAGGCGAGCAATTAAAAAGTTTAATCCAAATTACAAAATGACCTCTGATGAAATCAAATTTTTAATGGAATTGGCAATTTTATCTCCGACTAGTTACAATCAACAAAATTGGAGATTCATTACCATCACTAATCAAAAATTAAAAGAAGAAATTAGCAAAGCTGCACGCAATCAACCGCAACCTTATGATGGGTCTTTGATAGTAATTTTATGCGGAAATACCAGTGCTTGGGGAGAAGATCCTAACAGATATTGGAAAAACTATCCAATCGAAAAACAGGAATATGTTGCCAATGCTCTCAAACAAAAATATTTCGATAATTTACAAAACAAAAGAGATGAGGCTATGAGATCTTGTGGTTTTGCAGCCCAGACCATAATGCTTGCTGCAAAACAAATGGGGCTTGATTCTTGTCCGATGGTTGGTTTTGAATATGATGAACTAGCAAAAATAATTAACCTGCCAAATGATCACCTGATTGTGATGATGGTTGTAGTTGGAAAAGCATTAAATCCTGCAGGCCAAAGAGGGGGGCAATTACCTCTTGATGAAGTTGTTTTTGAAAACAAGTTCTCCCAAAATAATTAAAATTCTCTGCAAAATTTGTGTTTTAAAAAAACCTATTTTGTTCACTTTTTTTATTTTATCTATAGAAATCTAAGAAAATAGACTTGCTCAATATGTCAGCAAAGAAACTAGCAGGATCTAAAACACCTACAAAGAAAACTGCAGCAAAGAAAACTGCAGCAAAGAAAACAAGTGTAAAAAGAACCTCAAAACAATAAATACTTTGAGGCGATATTTTTTTATTCTAAATTAAGACGGTTTGCACATTCTCTTAACTAGTGATGGCCGTTAGGATGTCTTTTAATTGAATTGGTTTTTTTAGACACTTTTGAATCGCCTCTTTTTCTAACAATTCTT
>Ga0307380_10001026_pt1 | contig 42029 bp, 29 predicted proteins | sample UN3MG_FD_202239 | JGI IMG/M metagenome (GOLD analysis project Ga0307380, IMG submission 202239) | Soil microbial communities from Risofladan, Vaasa, Finland - UN-3 | ecosystem: Environmental > Terrestrial > Soil > Coastal area > Acid sulfate soil | place: Finland: Risofladan, Vaasa | collected...
GGTCGCCGCCCATTTCGCGGGCGAGGCGGCGGCTTTGGGAACGGCCGTGGCCGCCGCCCGGCCGGCTGTGCGCCGCGTCGCGGGCCGACTTGGAGAAGGGCTGGAAGAGGCGCTGGCGCGCGTCCGCCGTGAGGCCAGGGCCGTGGTCACGGACACGGATCAGGACCACGGACGACGCGGACCGGCGCGGACACGCTTCGAGGTGGATGCGCTTGTCGGCGGCCTCGCAGGCGTACTTGCATGCATTGTCCACGAGATTGAGGAGGATTTGCTCGACGGCGGAGGCGTCGGCTCGCACGGCCACTTCCAGCACATCGTCCGGGGCCTCGACGACGAGGGTCATGCCGGCCTGCTCGGCGCGGCGGCCGAGGCGCTCGCGCACCCGGTCGACGAGGCCGCGGAGGGTGATGCTGGCGGCGCGGCCTCGGGCGCGGCCCCGCTCGAGTCGGGCGTAGGACAGCACGTTCTCGACCAGATGGCTCAGGCGGTCGGCCTCGGTGCACAGGGTCTGGAGGTAGTGCTGCCGCTTCGCCTCGTCGGCTACCATTCCCTCGGCCAGCATCTCGCTGTAGAGCTGGAACGTGGTGAGCGGCGTGCGCAGCTCGTGGGTGACGGCGGAGACGAAGGCGGCCCGCCGCTCGCTGAGCGACACGGCGCCGAGAAGCAGCACGGCCACGGCCAGCCCCGCCACCAGGACGCACGCCCACGCGATGACGAGCGAGAGCGAGATGGGCGACAGGAGCGGCCTCGGCTCGGCCGGCAGCGCGCCCGGCAGAAGCCTGACGGGCAGCGACGCGAGGACGCGTGCCCGCGGGTCGCTGGCCTGGGCGCCCAGCGGCTCGAGGCTCGCCTCGGGCAGGAGGTCGCGGATGTCGGCGACGAGCCACTTCCCGATGCCCGCCCAGTCGAGCCAGCAGCCCTGAAGGTACTCGCCGCCATCCACGGCCACGCGGCGGGCGAGGATGAGCCGGCCGCCGAGCCACACGGGGCGGAGCACGGCCTCCGTGGCGGAATACGCCTTCGCCGCGCGGAGAGCCACGTTTTCCGTCTGGCTCGCCGCCTGCTGATAGGTGCGGCTGCGGGCCTGGTATTCGCTGAGGTTGCGCACGGTCTGCTGGACGGGGGAGTTGGGGGGCGCCTGGCCCGGCTCGTCCACGTGCACCTGGTGGGCGGGCGGCTCGGCATCGGGGCGTTTGGGGAGGGCGGCACGGAGGGCTTTCCTGTCGAGCCGCTTCTCCAACGTGGCGAGGCGGGCGGCCGCGGCGTCAATCTTCTCCGTGGTCACGTAGCCGGTTTCCGCCAGGTCGCGCATGTTGCCCGTGGGCACCTGGGGCGAGGTGAGCGCGCCGTCGGGGCCGAACTGGAAGTGGAGCAGCACGTGCTCCGAAGCGGCCGTGAGCAGCGGCGAGGGGAGGAGCACCTCGTCGCGGTCAATCTCGGCGAACATTCGCGTGTAGGCCCGCTCGGCGGGGTAGAAGGCGCTGTAGGCGAAGTAGGGCCGGGCGTTCTCCTGGGCGATCAGCGGCGCGAGAGCGGAGTCCATCCGCCAGAGGGCGAGGCGCACGTTCTCCTCGAGCGCCGCCTGGCGGCGGGCCTCGGCCTCCGCGCGGTCCAGCCGCAGCGCCGTGAGGGTCACCGACCCCACGGCGGCCAGCAGCACGGCCAGCGCCAGGCCGAAGGCGATCCAGATGCGCCATTGCTTCTTCATCGCCCTATCGTCCTCGTCGTCGTCGTCGTCGAACTCGGCCGGGTGCTCGGTGTTAGGTGTTCGGTGTTGGGGTACCAGCCATCACGGCTGTCCCTCAGCCTGGGCTGTGTGCTTCATCAGCTTCTTGCCGTCGAACTCGAAGGCGGCGCCGTAGAGGGCGACGCCTTTGTCGGTGAGCTTCAGCGGCCCCTTCTCGAGCGTTTCCTGCGGCGCGACGTCGGGCAGCTCGGGCGCGACGGCGTTCGGCCGGCTGACGGGTGACTTGCTCGGCTCCTTGAGGAGCCACGTCTCGCCCAGACCCGTGCCATCGCCGAGCCAGAAGACGTGGAGCGAGTAGCCACCGCCCTTGAACGGCTGGCCAGGATGAGGCGGGTGGTCGAAGACGCGCCCTGAGGACCACACCACGGCGTAGAGCCGCTCGGCGTCGCAGGCCACGCCGACGAGCCGCGCCTGGGTGAAGGAGATTCGCTCCGTGGGGATCTCGGTCGTTCCTGTCGAGACAAGGGCCTTCATCTCGCCGGTGGACGGCGTGGTGTAGAGGACGGCGCAGCCGCCCCACGACCGCGAGCGGAAGCGCGCCTGATCGTCGTGGAAGGGGTAGATGATGCCGTGGACGAGGCAATCCTGGCCTTTGGCGATGAGGATGGGCGTGGAGCGCGACGGCTCGTCGGCAGGCTCGGCCGCACCGCACAGTGCGTGAAGGGCGAGAAGGGCTCCAAGGATGTATCTCATCCCAGCGCCTCCGGCTCCCCGAACAGGTAGCCCTTGCCGCGGACGGTGATGATGACCTTGGGGGCGGCCGGGTCGTCGCGGAGTTTCTCCCGGAGGCGCGCGATGTGCATGTCGATCGTGCGGGTCTCCACGCCGGTCGGGTTCATGCGCCAGACGCGTGAGAGGATTTCGCCGCGGGAGATGACGCGCCCGGAGTTGCACGCGAGGTAGCGGAGCAGCTCGACCTCGCGTTCGGTGAGCTCGGTGCGGGCGCCGTCGTCGAAGTGGACCTCGTGGCGGGCGAGGTCGGCCGCGCCGCCGGGCACGGCGACCCGCTGCACGTCGGCGGGCCGCTCGGGCGAGCGGCGCAGCACGGCCTGCACGCGGGCGAGAAGCTCCTTGACACTGAAGGGCTTGACGACGTAGTCGTCGGCGCCCAGGCGGAGGCCCTGCACGCGGTCGCTCTCCTCGCCGCGCGCGGTGAGGATGATGACGGGGAGGGTGGGACGGGTGGCTCGCACCTCGCGCAAGATGTCCAACCCGTCGCGGCCGGGGAGCACGAGGTCGAGCAGGATGAGGTCGCAGGCGCACTTGACCGCCATCTCCTGCCCCTTCAGGCCGTCGGCCGCCTGAAGGGTCGCGTAGCCCTCGAACTCCAGGGCGTCCACGATCCCCCGGCGGATCGCCCCGTCGTCCTCCACGATCAGGATGCGTGGTCGGCTCATGAGCCGCTCCTTGGGCTAACCTCCCGCGGGTTGCGGACCCGCGGGAGGTTGACAGGCGTCAGAAGGCTTTGCGTGCCTTCTCCATCTCCTCGAACTCCTGCTGGGCCGCGGGCATCGCGGCGTCGGCGGGCGTGGTGAAGGTGAGGTTGCGGTCGAGCTCGATCTTGTAGCTGTACTCGAGGAGCCTGGACTTCTCGCCCGAGGCCTTGGCGGGCACCGTGATGTCCCAGCGGAGGATGCCCTTGGGCTGCCCGAGGCGCAGGTAGAGCTTGTCGTCGCTGAGCTTGTCGGTGCCCATCTCACCGAGGGTGACGCGGATGTCGCTCTTGCGCTCGGGGAGCGGGATGCGGTCGAAGAGCCGCACCTTGACCTCGGTGTCCTTGTAGTTTTCGATGGCGAGGCGGACCTTGAGCGAGACCTCGCGGTTGCCGCCCTGCACGCTCTCGGACTTGTCGAGGAGTTCGCGGCGCGCGCGGAGCTGGGGGTCGGCGCCGAAGCCCATGACAAAGGACTCGCCGCGAGCGACGGTGGGCAGCTCGCCCCGTCCGACGAAGTGGCCGTCGAGGTACACGCTCACCGGGCCGCCCAGGAGCACCTCGGCCGCGCTGTTCGTCATCTCCGCCTCGCGGTAGACGAAGGCCGTGAGCACCGGCGTGGCCACGTGGTAGAACTGCGAGGCCAGCTCCATGTCCTGGATGCGGAGCATCTGCTGGTCGGCGCGGCTGGCCAGGCTGACGGGCGTGGCCAGGGCGTAGCTGACGCTGGGGCCTTCGGTGGTGCCCGGCTCGCGGCGCATCGCGTCGAGCACCTCGCGGCCCGCGGCCAGCTCGGCCCACTGCCCATCGTTCGCCGCGCGGTTCATCTCCCAGTTCGCGTCCAGGTTGTCCTTCGCCCCAACCAGGGCCTGCTGGCGCCCGGCGGACTCGCGGAGGCGTTTCTGGGCCATCTGGAACTTGCCCGCGACGTCCTTGCCCTGCGCCGGCTGCTGCCCAGCGGCCTGGGCCAGGCTCACGCGGAAGGGCGCCACGCCCGGCCCCTGGGCCGCCAGCGCGGGAGATGCGGTCGAGAGCGTCAGCGACACACCCGTCCAGTCCTCGCCGCTCATCTGGTGGACGAGCGCGTTGTACTCGACGTTGACGGCCTTGCCGTCCTTGGCCGAGCGGAAGTTGTAGGCGGGGCTCCAGCCGGCCTGGTTCACGAGGTAGCTGAGCTTCACGACGGCAGGGGCGGCCTCGCGCTTCTCGAGGAAGACGACGGCTTCCGACACGGTACGGCTCGCGCCCGCGGTCAGCTCGCCGCGGCGGCGCTGGAGCAGCGAGAGTTGCTTCGCCAGGTCGCGGGCCTCGCCGTCGAGCTTGAGCGTCTCGGTGACAATGTCGTCGCGCTGCTTGAAGGAGAACTGCGACGTCTTCTCGAGGGCCTCGTAGTTCAGGACTCCCCTGGCGAGATCGGCCTTCGCGGTCACAGCCGTAAACTCGTCGAGCTTCGACAGGTAGGCCAAGCGCTGGGTGAGCAGATCCTGCCGCTTCTTGTTCGCCGCGACCTTGTCCTGGACCAGCTCGATCTCCTGATCGATCTTTCGGACTTCCTCGCGGGGCTCCTCGCCGATGGCGCGCTGGCGGAAGCGCACGGCGCGCACCTCGATGCCGTTGCTGCCCTCGGCGAACAGGCTGTCGGGCTCCACCCGGTCGGGCAGGCCCGACACCACCAGCTCTACCGTGCCCGCGCCGCCTTCGACCGGCACCGCGCGCGTGACGAGTGCCTGGCCGCGGTAGAGCGTCACCGCGTCCACCTTGCCCTTGACTCCTGCCGGCTCGGCGGGCGGCGCCGCCGCCCAAGCCACTGACACGCTAACCAACAGCCACAGGCCCAACCGCGTCCGCATTTCCGGCCTCCTGCAAGAAGGTGAGGAACCCTTACAGAATGCTCTGAACCACACGCCGCGTCAAGGGTCGGGGGCCTCCTTCGGCTCCGGCGGCTCGGTGAGGCACGGCCGGCCAATGGCCTTGTGCTCGCCGGTGATCACGCCGCGGCAGATGGCCAGGGCCGACGCGGCGAGGGGCGTCGCCACCAGGGGGTCATCCTCCTTGGCGTCGGTGTAGATGTTTCGCCAGGAGCCGTCGTCCCTCTGGCGGGCGAGCAGCTCCTTGGCCAGGGCCTCGGCCCACCTCACCCCGCCTTTCCGTGTCAGGACCTCCTTCGCGTCCAGGGCAATCATGGCGTGGGCGAGCGACCAGCCGTAGTAGAAGTAGGTGGCGTTCCTGAGGATCTCGCGGTCCGCCAGGAAGGCACCGGCGTTCTGGTCCACGGCGAAGTTCACCTCGAGCCACCGGCGGGCGGCAACCACGCGCGGGTGGCTGAGCGGCAGGCCGCAGCGGATGAGCGCGCGCAAACCGTCCGCCGTCATCGTGCCGTAGGAGCGGAAGCGGGTTCGGCCCCACTTGTCGGTGCCCGCGACGCCGGCCTTGTTCTGGACGGGTTCCCCGGGGATGAAGAAGAAGCCGCCGTCGTCGTAGTAGGGGTCGCCCTTGGCCAGGTTGTCGGAGAAGTTCTGGCAGCGCTTCACGAACGTGAGGGTCTTCTGGTAGATGGGGTCGTCGAGCGGCACCTTCGCCGACCGCAGCGCGGCGATGCCGTAGAGGGTGCCCACGAGGTTCGACTCGTAGAATCGTCCGGGAAGGTCGTGGGGCCTGGGCTTCTGCGGGATGTCCACCGAGAAGCCCCAGCCGCCGTACTGCGGGTCCTTGAACTGCCAGCCGTTGGCCTCGACGAGTTGCCGCTCGCGCAGGTAGGCGAGCCAGGCGGACCGGGCGCGCAGGTGCGGCTCGTCCTTCTTCTCCAGCACCACCACGCGGCTGGCCGCGCCGGCGGTGAAGACGGGAAAGTTGAGGCCGTGGGGGCCGGGCTCGATCGCGCCCTCCTTCGTCACCAGCTTCATCATGAAGCTGGCCCCCTTGTCGAAGGCCGGGCGCACGCTCTCGCCGCCCTGCGGCAGGAAGAAGAGGCACGACAGCACGTGGGGCGTCAGCTCCGGCCCATCGCGGAAGCAGCCGTAGACGGCGGAGCGCCAGGCCCCGTCGTCCGACTGCTTGCTGACGAGGAACCGTGCCGCGGCAGCGAGGGCATCGTCCACGCGGCCAACGAGTTCCTCCGTGGCCTTCACCGCGCGCGACTTCGCCTGCTTCTTCGGCTTCTCCGCCGAGCAGCCGACGGCCAGGAGCGCGATGACGAGAAGCCCCGACACCTGGCGGGCGGGGCTCCTCGGGAACCGGAAATCGGAAATCGCGAATCGGGAATGGATCATTGCTTCCTGATCTTGGCCGCCACGGGCACGGGCGCCCGGTCCACGGTGAGCACGAGCAGCGCCGCCGCCGTGCAGAAGGTGCGGCCCGTGATGCAGTGGTGCCCGCTCCACGAGCCCTCCGCGTTCTGCACGCGGTTGAGGTTCGCCGTGATCTTCTCGTCCCACTTCTTCCATTCCTCGCCGCCCTTGACCACCAGGCTTTCGCCGATGTTCATGTAGCTGAGGAACTCCTCGCCGCCGTTGGAGCCGAAGCCCTGGATGAAGCGCTCGTCCTCGAGGTTCTTCACGATGGCCTGCTTGGCCTGCTTGAGGGCCTTCTCGTTCTCGTCGAAGCGCACGAGCAGGTCGGCGGCCCCCTTGCGCTCGGCGGCGGTGGGCGCGTTCGCCGCCTTGTCCCGCAGGTCGGCGCGCTTCGCGTCGTTCGTGTTCGCCGAGTCCTGGAGCGCGCCCAGGCTTGCGGCGCCCGAGTAGAGCTGCACGCCGGCCGAGCCTTCGGCGGAGAACTTGCCGGACCGGCCGTCGAACTGCCGTTGCGCGTACTTCTCGGTCTTGCCTCGGACGGTCTCGCTCACGTCCACTCCGGCCTGGGCGGCCCTGTTGAGGGCCTTGGCGGCCATGGCCTGCGAGAGCGTGGGCGCCCAGCCGTCGGAGGCCCACGTGCCGTCGCTCTTCTGATTCTTTTCGATCTTATCCATCACTTTGTCAAGTGCGGCCATCAGGCGCTTGCGGCTGGCCGCGTCGGGCATCTGGTCCTTCACCTCGGCCAGCACCTGGGCGGCCATGAAGGTGTCCACGTACTGCCCGAGCTTGCCCTGCACGCGGGTGCCGCGGGTCTTGGTGATGAAGAGCGACGGGGAATCGCTCTCCTCCACCTCGGAGCAGAGGAATTCGAGGGCCTTGCGGATGATTGCGGCGTGCGGGCCGCTCTTGGGCGTGCTGCCCGCGCGGATGAGGGCGAGCGTGCAGATGCAGGTGTCGGCCACGCTCGGCGTGTCCTTGAGCTGCACTCCGCCGCCCATCTGCGCCGATTCCTCGCCCTGGCCCCAGGCGCCGCTCTGGAGCTGGGACTTCGCCAGGAAGTCGAGGCCCTTCTGCACCTGGGCGCTCAGCGGCTTCGGCTCGACGGCCGGCGCCCACTTCGTCGGAGCCGTCCCCCCCGTGCCCTCCTTCTTCGCGTCCGGCCCGACGGACGGCTCGGCGAGCGCGGCCATGAATCCCCAGGCCGCCACGCCCACAGCCACCATCGCCACGGCTGCCAGTTTGCGCCACCCCATAGCAAGCTCCTTTCCTGCCTCCCCGATTCTACCATCTTGGACGCGATTCGGGGAGTCCGGGTTCCGCGCCGTTACGCTCTCGTTACGGAACGCAATGGTAGTGCCAGTCGTACTCGAGCGTCGCGGCCTCTCCCTTCTTCAGCGTCGCCTCCCAGGAGACCTCGGAAAAGGGGTTGACCGCCATCCAGCCCGGCCACCACCAGTACCACCAGGAGTACGCCTCGTCGGGGCCTTCCTCCTGGGGGTTGAAGGAGGTCACCTTGGCGCCCTCGCTCGCCTTGTCCACGGTGCCGATGAGCTTGCGGCGGACGACGAGGCGCACCTCGCGGTCCTTGAAGCTCGTCACCGTGAGCTTGCTGCGGAGCGAGACGCGGGTGTAGTTCGTGGTGCCGACCGTGAGGTCGTTGTGCTTGCGGGCGACCTCGGTTTCCTCCTTCTTCGTGTTCAGGTCGGTGGCGATGGTGACGGGCAGCTCGACCTTGTTGCCTGCGGAGGTGAACGTCATGAGTTGCTGGCCGAGGACCGTGCCGTCCTTGAAGATGGTGGCGGGGCCGGTGGTCCAGGGGGTCTGGCCGGTGTTGGAGAGGCGGAGCTTGTGCATCGCCTTGGCGCCGGTGAGGGCGCGGGTGAGCTGGCGCTGCTGGTCCTGGTTGATGTGGCGCCACAGCTCGCGCGGCGGCAGGAAGGGCAGCTCCCACACGTAGGTGTGCTCGTAGGGCACGGTGACGTCGAGCAGGTGCACCTCGGCCCGCTCGCCCTTCTTGAGGCTGATGCCCTGCTTCTGGTAGAGGAAGAGGTCCTCCTGCTGCCCCTCGGCAGGGATGTCGGGGCCGCCGCGGGCGGCGGGGCCTTCGTCGCGCTGCATGGGGGCGGCCATCTGCGACATCATCGCGTTGCTCAGGTCCTGGCCCGCCACGCCGCGTCCCCCCGCACCGGAGGGCGGGGCGAAGTAGTGGCTGAGCTGGAGCGCCACGTCGCGGAGCGCGAGCGGCGAGAGATTCTCCCTCATCAGGAAGCTCGGCACGCCCACGACCAGCCGCAGGGTCACGTTGTCCAGGTCGGCCAGCTCGTTGATGATCGTGCCGTAGAGCGACACCTTCGCCTTCTTCTCGTCGAGCAGCTCGACGCGGTAGTCGGGGATCCAGCGCACCCCCTTCTGGAGGTAGACGAACCCCACGTCGTGCTTGCCGCTGGCCGGCTTGCCCTTGGCCAGGACGCGGACGGCGATCTCGCGCACCTGCTTTGTCTCGGTCCGCGTCGTCGTCACCTCCTTGCCCGCGATGGCCAGGCTGCGGATGCTGTCGCGCTGGAGCAGCACCGTGCCCTGCTCCGTCTCCAGCATCACGAACGAGGCGAGGCTGCGGAACTCCTCCTCGCGCGTCTCGGTGACGTTCTCGGTGCCGGTGTAGCGACCCCACCGGTCGTAGCGTCGGGGCACCGAGCGGGTGACGGGGGCCTCGCGCTCGCCCTCGCGCTCCAGGATGCCGCGGAGGATGCCCGTGTGGGTCTGGGCGGGCGCGTCCTTCGGCTGCTCGACAATGGTGACCTTCTTCCCCTTGTTGGCCTGGATGATCTGGTCGAGGGAGAGGCAGGGGACCGATTCGGTGGCCTCGACGAAGCCGGCCTTCACGAAGTCCACGCGGGCCTCGGCGTCGCCCACGAAGGCCCAGAACGTGCCGAGCACGGGCGCCGGCACCTCGCGCGTGCGGCACCAGCCGTCCTTCAGCTCCGCCGCGCCGCGGGCCATCACCAGCGCGTGGCCGTCCTTGAACACCGTCACGTCGGTGACCTTCGGCGTCATCTCGGGCAGCTCAGCCGCGAGCGCTGCTGCCGCCAGCGCGACCACGAGGCCCGATGCAGCCCCCATGCTTCTCATCTCATCGTCTCCTGATTCCCATGGCCGTGAGGATCAATGCCGCACGTGGAACGCGTAGCGACAAGTCACTTCCTTGGTGGCTCCGGGCTCGACCGTCAGCTCCCAGCGAATGGTGGAGTGGCCGGTGAGCGAGGGGTGGCCCTGCACGTTCTGCCAGTCGCCAGCCTGGTAGTCGGTGACCGCGATCTTGCCGTCGTCGGACGCCTCGACGGCGTTGCCGCCAAACTGGCAGGCGAGGTAGAGGGTGATCGGCTTCTTCTTGTAGTTGGTGACCCGCAGGGTGCCCTTCTTGGTGATCTTGGCGTAGTCGTAGCCCTGGAAGTGCACGGCCTTCACGATCCGCTCGGTCTCCGATTCCTCGTAGGTGCCGCGCACGTCCACCGCCACGGTGAGGGGCACCTGGCATTTGCCGCCGGGCGAAGTGTAGGTGAGCAGCTCCTGGCCGATGGGCAGATAGCCGTCCATGACCAGGGCCGCGCCGGTGGTCCAGGGCACGGCGCTCTTGTTGGCCAACTCCACCTGATGCCAAACTTCGTTCTTGAGGAGGCGGGTGGGCGAGGCGTGGCGCCCCGATTCGGGCAGGCTCTCGGCGCCCGAGCGTGCGAGCTGCACGTCCCACGTGTAGAGGTCGCGGAAGGGCACCTTGGTCGAGAGGATGGGCACGGCCGCCCGTTCGCCCGCCCGCAACGACAGCTTGGGCACGTGGTAGACAAAGAGGTCCTGGGCCTGTTCGCCGCCCAGCTCGGGCGGCAGCGCGGGCACGGCCGGCCCCTCGACCGCGGGCTGCGGAGCCCTCCGCTCGCCGCGCACCTCCCCCGCCCGCTGGGTGAAAAGCGCATTCGACATGGACTGGTCCATGATCTGCGGCGCCGCGCGCCGCAGGGGGTCCACGATGGCGCCCGTGAGGGTCAGCGGCGAGGCCAGGTTGCGGAACCGGAAGCTCGGCACGCCCACTACGAGGTCCACCGGAATGCCCGGCAGGTCCTCCGCCTCGTTAAGCACTTCGGCCTGCATCACCATGTCCGCCTCTTTCTCGCCCAGCGCCACGCGGTACGTGGGAATCCAGCGGATGCCTGGCCCCAGGAAGAACACCTCGACTTCTACTGCCCCGTCCGCCACCTTGGGGTCGAACTCCAGGATCAGCCGCTTCTCGGTCTCCTGCTTGCCCTGCTTGGCGATGATCTGCTGCCGGGAGACCATGCTGAGGAGCTTGCCCTTGGTGGGGACGACCCAAAAGGAGCCGAGGATGGCGTTCTCGGGCAGCCCCTCGATGTAGGCCCGGCCCGCGCCGTCCACCTTGCCCGTGGCCTTCTTCACCAGCATGCAGAAGCCGTCCTTGAAGACGACCGCGCGAGCCAGCTTCACGTCCAGCTTGGCCTCGCCCTCCTCCCCTGCCAGAGCGCCCGCCGCCCACGCGAGGACCGCCGCCACCAACGCTGCTCTCTTCATCATGTCGTCGCCTCCTGTGTCTTGTTCCCCCTCCCGAAGGTATGGGAACGTTCGGGAGGGAGTGGCTGTTACTTCGCCGCGGATGTGATGAGGACGTTTTGGCCGCCGATGCGCAGGAGCAGCTCGCCGCCGAGCGAGGCGACGCCCTGGCGGTTCTCGCGGACGAGTTGCTCGACGAGTTGCCAGTACTCGGGCGAGCCGAAGACGACCGTGCGGTCGGGCGCCAGGCCCTTCGCCGCCTCGACCGCGGCCCGCGAGTCGACCCACTGCGTGCCGCGATGGAAGAACGCGCGGTCGTTCACCTGCTGCACCGCGGCCGTCGCCACGCGGTTCATGTTCTGGTCGTAGTAGTCGTTGCGGTAGTTGAGCGCGGACTGGCTGCGCTGGGCCTGGCGGTTGAAGTCCTGGTTGATCGAGCCGATGCCCACGCGGGTGTGCATGGCCCGCTGCTCGAGGTTGGTCTGGGCCTGCTGGTTCAGGGCGTCGCGCGCCGCGAGGTCGGTGCCCTCGCGGGCGAGGAAGGCGGTGTACTCGGTGAGGACGCCGAACTCGGTGGAGAGGCGGACGACCTCGCCGACCAGCTCCTTGAGCTTCGCCTCCTGTGCCGCGGTGGACGTGCCGGTGGCCTCGGCGATGGCCTCGAGGATCATCTGGGCCTTGGGGCTCCTGGCCTTGGTGAGGGGCCGCTTCGAGCCGATGTCGGCCCCCAGCTCGCGGATGCCGTCGAGGAGCACGGCGATCTTGCGGCTCGCCCACAGACGCGGCACGAAGGCATTCCGCGTCGTCGCCTTGCCCAGCTCGAACGTGAACGGAAACGCCTGCTTCGTGCCCAGGTAGTTCCCGCTCACGGAGAAGGTAATAGGCTGGCCACCTACGTATTGCCCGAGCACCACAAGCTGATCGCCCTCGAAGAGGTCGGGCAGCCTGCCCGGAATGACGTCGAGCACCCGACCGGGGGCTGACACGTTGTCGGGTCCGACGACCTCCAGTTTGGTGTCGGCCAGCACGGGGCCGGCCAGCCTTTTGAAAACGCCGGAAACCTTCACCTCCACGTCCTCTCTCGGGAGGACGAAGGTGGACGTCGCACGGGTCTCGAGCGCCACGCGCTCGAGGAGCGCGGTATTCACGTCGGCGCCCACGCCGAACGTGAAGACGCGGCGGTTGTGCACGTTGGCCTTGCGGGCGGCATCGCGGATGGCCACCTCGGCGGTCTGCCCCACCGTGGGCAAGCCATCCGTGAGGAAGAGCACCATTGGCAGGAAGCCCTGCATGGGCCGCGGGCGGAGGGCCTCGACGAGCGCGTCGTGGAGGTTTGTGCCCCCGCGGGCCTTCACGCCCTCCAGGTACTCGCGGGCCTTCGCCACGCTGTCCTTCGTCTTGAGCACGGGCCGGTCGGCGAAGAAGTTCACCTGGTCGTTGTAGACGATGATGTTGAACGTCTCGCCCTCTTCGAGGCCGGCGAGCACCTGGCAGGCGGCCTCGCGCACCTGCTCGATCTTCTCGCCGTTCATCGAGCCCGAGCGGTCGAGCACCATCGTGATCTCCCGCTTGATGGCGGGCGCGCCCTTGGCCTCGGCCGCCTTCGCGGGCACGCCGGCCAGGAGCAGGAAGTAGCCGCCCTTCACCGTCGGGTCGGGATACGCGAACAGCGTGGCCGCCACGCCGTCCTGCTCGACGAGGTACGACAGGCGGAAGGCCCCGGGATCGGTCCGCGACTCCTCGGCAATCTCCACCTCGACCTCGGTCTTCGACAGCCGCTTCGTCTCCAGCTTGTGGCTCGGCGAGTACACGGTCGAGATGGGGGCCGACGATTTTATCCGCACCTTCACGTTCCACGGGATCGTGTAGTACACGCTCTCGGTGCGGGGCAGCACGTAGTCCACGCGGCTGCCGTCGGCGGCCAGGAGCCCCTCGTAGGCCAGCCGCACGGTCTGCTTGTCGCGGGCCTCGACGGGGAAGACGCTCGAGCGCACGAGGCTGGAGCCCACGAACTCCAGGAGCGCGGGGTCGCGCATCTTGGACACGATGCTCTCGTAGACTTTGCGTGCGTCGTCCTTCGCCAGCACCTCGGCGGTCGCCTCGGCGGCGGCGCCCTGGAAGGTGAAGCCACGCACCGCCACCCCTTCGGGCACGGGCACGAGCAATTCGGCCTCCTGCCGCGTCGCGGCGGGGTTCATCAGCGCGATGTCGAGACTCGTCGTCGCCACCCGCTCGGCGATCACCACGTCGGCGGTCACCTCGGTGATGCGGACCGGCTGCCGCGTCTCGGCGGAGAACACGCTCCGCTGGGGCACCACGAGGTTCGACGCCAGGGGCCGCATGCTCCGCATGCTGTGGGGCACGACGCCGCCGGCCTGCGCCGCCGCGGCGCACGCCGCGGCCAGGGCCGCCAGCCAGCTCATTCGTCTCGTGCGTGGGGCATTCATCGGGACCTCCTTTGGCCGGGGCTTCGACCGGCCGTCGCGCGCATATTCTACCCCCAAAACCCGCGCGGAGATCGTAAAGGCTTTGTAACAAGCGAGGGTCTGGCGTCAGGGCGCACGTGCTCAGAGCACGCGTTGCGACTCGCACAGGAAGCGCAGCAGGCGCTCGCGCAACGCGGCCTCGACGCCGCGCGCGGCGGGATGCCCGATCAGGTTGCGCCGCTCCTGCGGGTCCTCGGCGAGGTCGTAGAGCAGATAGCCGGCGCCGTCCTCGTGGACGGCATACTTGTGGCGCTCCGTGCGGACCATGACGTTGCGGCGGCCGTGGTGGGCGATCTCGCTGAACGCCGCGTCGCGGACCCGCGCCGCCGGGTCCCCCACGACGGGCCAGAGCGACTTCCCCAGACAGCTCCCGGGCGCCTCGGCGCCCACGGCTTCCAGGATCGTCGGCATCAGGTCCACCGTCTCCGCCAGCGCGGCCGACGTCTGCCCGGCGGGCACGCGCCCCGGCCAACGAAGGGTAAGGGGGACGCGAAGCGCGCTCTCGAGGAAGCGGCTCTTGTGCAGCAGCCCGTGGTCGCCCGCCATCTCCCCGTGGTCCGACCAGTGGGCCACCAGCAGATCGTCGAGCGCGCCCTTGCGCTCGCACGCCGCCAGGATTTCGCCGAACCAGCGGTCCACGAGGCTGATCTTCCCGTAGTAGTTGGCACGCAGGCGGCGGACGTCGTCCTCCGTCATCGCCGCGGGGCGGCCGCTCCGCTGCCAGGCCGCGGCGGCCTCGGGCACCCAGGGGCCGGGCTCGCACGGCTCGATGCGCGGCGGCGTCGCCCCAGGGTCGTACATCGTCGCATACTCGCCCGGCGCGTCCCACGGCTCGTGCGGCCCGCCGAAGCCCACGAACAGGGCGAACGGCTCGTCGCGCTCGTACTCGTCGAGGAAGCGGACGGCCTGCGCCCCGATGTAGCTGTCGAGGAACAGCTCGACGGGCAGCGGGCTGGGCCACACGGCGATGCCGGGGTGGCGCCGCCGCTTCTCGTAGTCGTCGCGGAACGCCTTCAGGAACCCCCGCTCGCGCCACAGGTCGGTCATATACGAGTCGGTGCGGCAGGTGGCCCACGGGCCGGTCGTCTCGTGCACGGCGTCGAAGCCGCGGGCGTGCATGTACGGCTCGCGGACGCGCAGGTGGAAGCCGCCGTGCTCGTAGTAGTGCGACTTGCCGATGTGGGCCGTGTAGTACCCGTGCTGGCCAAGGCGGCGGAAGAGCGACTCCTCCTCGGGGAACAGCTCGCCCGCGTTGGTCCACATGTCGTGGTTGTGGACGTAGAGGCCGCTGAGGAACGATGCCCGCGCGGGCATGCACAGGGGGCTCACCGTGCAGGCGTGGGTGAACCGCATCCCCTCAGCGGTCAACCGGTCCATGTGCGGCGTGCGTATCTGAGGATGTCCCGCGCAGCCCATGCAGTCCGCCCGCTGCTGGTCGGGCATCAGGATCAGGATGTTCGGGTGCCTCTGAGCCACAGGCGTCTCCTCTTCAGGACAGCGGCGTCGGACCTCCGCGCGCTCAGTCTAGTTATCCAGGCCGGCTCGTGCAACCTCGGCACACCCGCGGCCGCGGGCAACGCCGCAGTTGACGCCGCCCGCGGGAATGGTACAATGCTGCGACGCCGCATCTGGGCGGCGCACGACCCTTACTCGAAAGGAGATGGCAGCATGCGTGGCAACCTGGTCCGACATCTGGCGGCGCTGGCCGGCGTGGCACTCCTGGCCGCGGGGTGCCTGGACTCCAAGGCCGTGCTGACGGTGAATCCCGACGGCAGCGCGACCCTGGAGCACACGCTCTACCTCAAGAAGCAGAAGGATGACAAGGAGCTGAAGCTCGAGGAACTGAAGGCCAACGTGGAGAAGGGCGTCTCGGAGCTCGGCGAAGGCGTCGCCGTCGCCTCCGTCGCCGCCGCCGAGGCGCGCGAGGGCTGGAAAGGCTTCAAGATCGTCTACAGCGTGGCCGACGTCTCGAAGCTCAAGGTCGGCTACCTGCCCCCCATCGGCGCCGGCAAGGCCGACGAGGCGGACCTGATGCGCTTCGAGTTCAAGGGCGGCGCCGTGCCCAAGCTCACCATCGTCCGGCCCCCCATCAAGGTCGGCGAGGACAAGGAGGACGCCAAGGAGGAGGAGAACGCCCAGATGGCCGCGGCCTTCGAGGGCGCGGTCCTCGAGTTCCACCTGGCCGTCAAGGGCACCATCCTCACGACCAATGCCGAGCACGTCAACGCCGCGAAGAACGGCCTCATCCTCTTCCGCGAGGACCTGGGCGGGCTGCTCAAAGACAAGCAGGCCCTCGCCACGGTCAAGGCCATGTCCAAGATCAAGGACGCCGAGGTCCTCCGCACCAAGCTCAAGGACCCCACGGTCCAGAAATACGTCCAGATGCAGCCCGAGCAGAGCGTCATCGTCACGTTCAAATAGGCCATCTCCTGCGCCACACCCCAGCCCCCGGCCCATCAGGTCGGGGGCTGTCATGTCCGGCGACTTCCCGTCGAACAGGAGCGGAAGGGCCTCACCACAGAGGGCACTGAGGGACACAGAGAAGACGAAGCCCGATGTCACCACGGATCGCACGGATGGGCACGGATAGCAGAGCGGTCTGCGTGGTAGGGCGTGCATACCTGCACGCGGAACTGCCCGCGAAACGGGGTATTGGCCTCTGCATGGGTAGTGCAGCATTCAGCCCCCGGATGGGGGCGTTTCAGTAGTAGCCCAGGGCGACCGAAGGGAGCCCTGGGTACAGGCGAACCCGTCGGGGAGCCCCCGAACGGGGGCGATTCAGAAGACCGTGAATCGCCCCTTTCAGGGGCTCACGAATGGGGGCGGTTTCCCCAGGGCTCCCTTTGGTCGCCCTGGGCTACGGCTGGCTCGCCCACTTCGTGGGCTGCACGATCAAGCTTGCGCCCAATTCGAGGTGTTGCATTACTCATGCAGAAGCCGATAGGCGCGAAGCGCGAAACGGGATTGTTCAGTCTCCCGCCGCCCCCTCGAGATTCAACGCCAGCAGCTTCTCCAGGATCTCCTCGTCGCCCATCCCCGCGTCCCATCCGTAGGCCGCGAACACCGCCTCGTCGAGCTTCTTGTGCGCCAGGGCCAGCCAAGTCGGGCGCTGGTTGTACAGATTCGTCAGCGTCTGCTTCTTCAGCCTCTTCGCGCACCCGGCGTCGCGCGGCACCAGCCGCGGATACCGCACCGTGCCGATGATTGGCTTGTCACCCGGGCTTCCTGCCGACTGCCCGCTCCCCACTGTCCTCTGTCCACTGTCCACTGTCCTCTGATCAATGTAGCGCGTCCACGGCCCCCCGACGGTGCCCGGGAACTCCAGCACTTCCTCCTTCACCCATTCGGGCGGATTCAGCCAGTTTTCCCGCAGCTCATTCAGCTCCCGTGCCGCCGCCCCAATCGCCCCCTCTTGCTCGGGGGTCGGGTGCGGGAAGGGGAATGTCTCGAAGCACGTCGTCGGGGTGTACCGGAAGCCGCTCTCCCGCTCGCGCAGTTGTGTGCCCGTCGCCCTTGCCCACACCTCATGCAGCCGCGAGTGCAGCACGCCAAGGAAATAGTCGTCCGAGCGGGCGAAGACGACGGTCGCGTCGGATGGCAACACAACTGGGCTGATCCAGACAAAGAGCCTGTGCTTGCCCACGCGAGGAGTGGCAACAAAGCGCTGCAACGGGGCAAGGGCCGCCACCATCGCAGGTCTGGCTTCCCCGTGTAGCCACCAGTGCTCGCGATAGGCTTTCCTGTTGTTCTGCTCACGCACCGGCTTGACCGTGTGCGCCACGTACTCGAATGGGGCTTCGTAAAGCGCGCTCTCGCGCATATCAAACGCAGGAGGAAAGTACACAACCCACCTGTTCGCCGCCCGCTTCGCGATCTCGTATGCATTCAGGACAGGTCTGACCACATCCGAATTGGACTTCCCGTTGGGGTTGAGAGGCTTTTCGAGCAACTCACATGCGAGCGCATTCTCAAGGTCGAATGGACCATGCATAGACACCCCAATGAAAGCAATCTGGGTCAGGCCACGAAGCCTGACGGCCGAGCTCGTGTCTGCACTGGCCGATAGGTTTGGGTAGATGGCCGCGACCGGTTGGCCATTGAGGAACACCTGTTCCTCATCCCCTCCATCGAATCCGACCATCGAGATATGAACAGTTGCTCCATCCAAAACCCAGGCGCGATCGCTTTCTGCGAAGAAGATGCCACCACATTCCCGGATACGCTTCAGGACTTCGCGGTTGGCTCCTCCACGGATGCCCTGCGTGCCAAGGAGGCCCGCACGGCGGCACTTACCTTCCTGGATGTGTTTGCGGGCCTTCTCAAACCAGTAACAGCATAGGTCTGCCGCGCTGGGGAGACGCCCTGCGCAGTGCGCCCTGAGTGCGCTAACGTACTCGTCCCCCAACTCGCCCCTCATGAGCTTGTCGCCCAAGAACGGGGGATTGCCGACGATGAAGTCCACCTTGGGCCATTCGGGCTCTTTGGGGTGGTCGGGGTCGGAGAGGTCGAGGATCGCGTCCTTGCACTCGAAGGTGTGCATGGGGCGAAGGATGGGTTCGGCGGGGTGGCCGAAGCCGTTGTGGATGAGCCATTGGAGGTAGCCAATCCAGACGGTGAGTTGGGCCAGCTCGAAGGCGTACTCGTTGATCTCGATGCCGTGAAGCTGCCACGGCCCGACGGCGGGCAGGAAGTCGCCCAGGCCGTTCGCGCCGGCGTAAAGGATGGCCTCCTTCTCCAGGTCTTTGAGTTTCTGGAGAGTGACGTAGAGGAAGTTGCCGCTGCCGCAGGCGGGGTCGAGGACGTTGATCTTGCTGAGCCGTTGGAGGAAGCGGTTGATGAGGATTTCGCCCTCGTGGCGGGCCTTCTGCGGGTCGCCCTTGAAGAGGGGCATCTCGTTGTGAACCACAGCCGAGGGCGGCTGTGCCACATGCACAGGTTTGCGGCCGGTGGTGAGGAGGGACTCGATGGTCTGGCGGCACTCGTCCCATTCGCGGCGGAGGGGGGCCATGACGACGGGCTCGACGAGGGTTTCGATGTCGGCGCGGCTGGTGTAGTGGGTGCCGAGCTGCCCGCGCTTGTCGGGGTCCATGCCGCGCTCGAAGAGGGTGCCGAAGATCGAGGCGTCCACCGCGGCCCAGTCGAGCTTGCCCGCGAGCCAGATGCTCTCGATCTCGGGGTATTCGAGAGTGAGGACCTCGACGTTCTCAAAGAGATTGCCGTCGAAGTGCTTGATGCGTCGGACGCCGAAGCGGCCGCCGGCGGCCATACGCGCGAAGAGCTCTTTGACGGCCGCGGTGAACTGCTCGGGCTCGTAGCGGTACTCGTCGAGGACTTGCGTGAGGGTGTTCTCGGGGAGCAGGCCCACGTCCTCGGCGAAGAGGCAGAAGACGATGCGGTCGAGGAAGCGGGCGACCTGGTGGCGGTCGAGGCCGCGCCCACGTAGCCGGTCGGCGACCTTGGCCAGGCGCTCGGCGGCCTCCTTCGTGATCGCCTCGCGGGTCTGGCCGGGCTTCAGCCTGTTCGGGTCGTGGAAGACCGCGCGAAGGATCTCCAGGTTGTCGGGTTCCTGGAAATTGAGCAGCCGAATCTCGTGGACATTGGTCGGCGTGGCCGTGAAGTTCGTGTGGATCACGATGCGGTCCATGTCGCACACGCACAGCAGCGGCGGGTTGTTGAGGGCTTCGCGGTACTTGAGGAGCTGGTCGTAGGCGGCGTCGAGGTCCTTGTGCTTGCCCTTGTACTCCCAGGCGAAGAAGTCCATCTTCCACACGTCGGCCCAGCCGTCGCCGCCGCCGTGCTTGGCCGCGCCCTTCTCGAAGGCGAACCACTCGCCCTTGGGATCGGCGTCCGCCGGCTTGGGGTGGTCGAAGAGTTCGCACAGATCGCAGAAGTGCTGGTGCGAGCCGGAGCGCTCCGTCAGGTCCGACTGCTTCCACTTGATGAGGAAACTCGACACGTTCATGCGCAGGGACTCCCGAGACGCAGGCAGTGGACGGACTGTAGCCAAAAGGGGAACAGAAGTCAAGGCGGATCGCGCGCCCGTCCGAGATGGACGAACTATGCCATTCCCCGGCCCTCCGACCATTCCGTAGGAAATGGAGCACGGAACAACTGGGCGGGGGGCACGCCGGGGCGGGTCGCCGATGTCGAAAAATGAATGGCTGTGTCGAAAAACGACCGAATTTGCGCATGTCCGGGAGAATAGAGCTAAGTGGTTGAGGGGCAAGGAGTTGGGGAGACATTGCCCTGGATGAGGCGCCCGGGTGGCCTCGATGGTGCCCATGCGACCACAGGAGCGGCATGGGCCTCCGAGGCGGGCGCGGGGGATGTGCGAGAGGAGTCGAGTCACTTTCCCGAGCGGGCCGCGGGCATCAGTCGCAGGTGAGCCAGGCGGTTGCCGAGCAATCCCTGTCGGCGGCCGGCTGTCTCCGGCGAAAGCCGGGGGGATTCCATGCCCTGAGCATGCTGGGCAGGCACTCGTCACCTGGCGCTCGGCGCCTCTGGCTCGATGGGCTGAAGCTCGATGGCGTGGTTGGCGCAGCGGACGACACAGAGGCCGCAACCGTCGCACTTGTCGGGGTTTATGGCGAAGCAGCCGTCCTTCTGCTCGATGGCGGAGTAGATGCAGACCTTCTGGCACAGGCCGCAACCGACGCCGCAGCCGCAGGCGAGGCAGCGGGCCGCCTCGCGGCGGGCCGACGGCTCGTCGAGGTCAAGCTCGACCTCGGCGAACTCGTTGACGCGGACGGATGGCTCGCGCTCGGGGACGATGACGCGTGGCTCGTCGGGCTTGTCCACGTGCCGGGCCAGAGCGGTCCGGGCGTCGAGGGGTTTCGCCTCTGGCCTGGGCGCTTCAGCAGCGGGTTCCTCGCCAGAAAGGTAGCGGGCGATTGCACTTGCGGCGCGGCGACCATCGGCGATGGCCTCGACGACCGACCCAGGACGCCCCGCCGCGTCGCCCGCCGCGAAGACGCATTCGATCCCCGTCGCACAGGTGTCCCGGTCCGCGACGACCGTGCCCCCCTCTCGCGTCGTAAGTCCCTCTCCAGTAAGCACTTCGCCGTCAGGCTTCTGGCCCGCGGCGACGAGGATCATGTCCACCTGGAGGGTGAATTCGGCGCCGGCGACGGCGCTGCTCGGGCGGCGACCTGCGACGGGCTTTGGGTCGAGGTAGCCGGCGACGCAGCGGAGGCCGGCCACCCGCCCGTCGTCCACTATAACGCTATGGGGGATCGAGAGATACATAATGCGGACGCCTTCGGCCTCGGCGTCGGCGATCTCGCGCTCGTGGGCGGGCATTTCGGCGCGGGTGCGGCGGTAGACGACGTAAGCCACGTCGGCTCCAAGCCTTAGGGCGCAGCGAGCGGCGTCGAGGGTCGTGTTGCCGCCGCCGACGACGGCGACCCGCTTGCCGACTTCGGGGCGCTCGCCGAGGTTGACCCGCCGCAGGAAGCCCACGGCGTCCACCACGCCCCTCGCGTCCTCGCCTGGCACACGGAGCTTGCCGCCCTTGTGGGCGCCGGTGGCGACGAGGATGGCGTCGAAGCCGTCCCTGCGGAGCGACTCAATGCTGAAGTCGCGTCCAAGTGCTTTGCCTGTAAGGATTTCGACGCCGAGGCGCTTGATCGCCGCGACCTCCTCGTCCACGAGGTGCTTAGGGAGCCGATAGTCGGGGATCCCCACGCGGAGCATCCCGCCGGGCGTGTCGAGGGCCTCGAAGACCGTGACGGCGTGGCCTGCGAGCGCAAGGTCGTGGGCGGCGGTGAGGCCGGCGGGGCCGCTGCCGACGATGGCGGCCCGCTTGCCGGTCGCTGGCGCGGTGGCTATCTCTTGCTGTAGCAAGGGCATGTGGCGGCGGCCCCACTCGTCCACGAACCGCTTGATGGCGCGGATGGCGATGGGGCCGCCGAGGGGCTTCCGCGTGCAGGCGTCCTCGCACGGAGCGTAGCACACGCGGCCGCAGATCGACTGGAAGGGGTTGCTGGCGCGGACGACGCGGACGGCCTCGTCGAAGCGCCCGTCGGCGACGAGGCGGACGTAGGACTGGGCGGACACGCCGATGGGGCAGGCGGCCTTGCAGGGGGCGAGGACCTCGTAGCGCTTCACGGCGCGCTGCTGCTTCCGGCGGTCCACGTCGTGGCTGGCGACGATGCGGGGGTTCACCTTGCCGCGGAAGTCGTCGAGGGTCTTGTAGCCGCGCTCGTCCATCCAGCGCTCCAGGCCGTCGCGCAGCTCGCGGAGCACGCCGTAGCCGTTCATGACCACGGCGGTGCAGGTCTGAACGACGGTGGCCCCGACGAGGAGGTACTTGACCACGTCCTCCCAGGAGGCGACGCCGCCGGAGCCGGCAATGTCAATGCCGACTTGTGGGCGGATGGCGCTGATCCAGCGGAGGGGATACTGGATGGCCCAGGGGCCGCCGTGGCCTGCATAGCCCCCGTGCATGACGGGGCGCTCCTCCTGGATGTCTATCTCCAGGGCGGTCATGCGGTTGAAGACGGTCACGGCGTTGGCGCCCGCGGCCTCGGCGCCCTTGGCCACGCCGAGCGGCGACGTGAGCATGGGGCTGAGCTTGGCGATGACGGGCAGCGCGACGGCCTTCCGCACGACCTCGATGGTGTGGAAGATCGTCTCCTCGACGGCCTTGCCGCGGAACGTGATGGAGCCGTGGGGGCACGAGGTGTTCAGCTCGATGGCGTCGGCGCCGGCCGCCTGCATCTCCTGGGCGGCCCGTGCCCAGCCCTCATCGGTGAGGCAGTTGATGCTGGGGATGATCTTGATGGCGAGTTTGGCCTTGGCGTCGGCCACCTCCTGGGCGTAACGCTTGAGGTCCCACTCGCTGGCCTGCTCGTAGGAGAGGAGCGTGAAGGTCTTCTCTGGCCCCAGGTCGTGGTGGAGGACCGAGAAGCGCGGCGTGGGCGAGTGGCGGGCCAGCTCCTCCTCGAACCAGGATTTCATCACGACGGCCGCGGCGCCGTTGTCCTGGCAGCGTTGCATGCGCTCGACGGTCTCGGTGATGCCCGCGGAGGCGACGACGATGGGGCAATCGAGGCTCAAGCCCGCGTAGGGCGTGCGAAGGTCGGCCACGGTGGGTGTCTCCTGTGGTCATTCGCCGGCGCGCGGCGCGGGCCTGGCCCCGAGGGCCTCGACGAAGGCTTCGACCCCGTAGGCCAGGCGGGCCAGGGGCTCCCGCGTGTGCTCGGCTCGCGCGAGCTTCTGCTGCGCGTCGTTGAGGAACTCGGGGAAGGCGGCGCTCTCGGCGTCGCGCCGCAGGTAGCGGACGAGGAAGCGTCCCGCGCCGATGACGCGGCTGGAGATGGGCAGGAGATCGTCCTGCGCGGCAGCGCGAAGCCCACCTTCCAGGAGGAGGAGCCGCGTCGGCAGGTCGGGCTTCGGGTTCTGGTGCGTTTCCGCGGCGGCCAGGAGGTCGTGGAGGGCGGCGGCCGCGAGAGGGAGCAGTTGCAGAGGGTCGGAGGCGGTCCGTGCCGCCGCGGAGTAGGCGCTGACAATGGGCCGGATGCTCCTCGCGAGTGTCCGGTGCCTGCCCAGCTCCCTGGCGATGGTGCCACACAAGGCGTCGAGCGCCGCGCCGGCGCGGGCCCGCAACGCCTCGGGGGGCGGCGCGTCCGCCCGCCCGATGTCGGCGAGCGTCTTCGCCAGGCGCTTGCCCGCCTCGCCGTTGTTCCTGCCCGCCGCCAGGAACAGCCCGGCGTCGCACGCCGCCAGGAGGCGCGCCGGCGGCGCGTGCCTCGACCACGCCTCGTCGCTCACAGCGAGCAAGTAGTCGGTGAACGCATCGGCGGGCCGGGCGGCGGGGGGCCGCGGCTGCACCTGCACGCGGGTGGCCACGCGGATCGGCGTCGCGACCCTGCCCGCGGAAGTGAGTTCGACCGCCTGGTCGCCGTCGTCGGGCGGGCCCTTCGGCGGGCCCATCGCGAGGCGCCAGTAGACGAGGAGTGCCAGGCCGACGACGAACACCGCCACGGCGGCGACGACGAAGGGGCGCCAGACCGACGCGGGACGCAGGAGTGCCAGGCGCTGGCTGAGCTCGCGCGCGCGCTTGCGCAGCTCGGAGAAGGCGACGTGGGGCTCGGTCTCGACCTCTTCGAGCAGCTCGGGGGCCTCGACGATTTCGCCGGCGGCGATCTCGGCCTCCGCCTGCTCGAGGAACTCCTCGAGCTCGGCCCGCCGGTGCCGCTCCATGAGCTTCAGGTGGCCGCCGCACGCGGCGCAGCGCTCGGCGCCCAGGCGGTTCACCCCCTCGCACTCGAAGCGGTAGCACGGCTCGAACAGCGCGACGCGGCAGGTCGGACAGGTCGCATCGTCGGCCTCGACGGCCTGGCGGCAGATGGGACACGTGGGCCCGCCCACGGCCTCGGCGGGCAGGACCTCGGTGACCGACGTCTCGTCGCCCTTCACGGCCTGCCGGGCGGCATCGAGGGCCTGACACATCTCGACGGCGGACTGGAACCGCTCGTCGCGGTTGGTCCGCGTGGCGCGCTCGACGATGGCGTCGAGCTCCTTGGGCACGAAGCGGTTGGACACGCTGGGGGGCTGGCCCGAGGGCAGCTCGCCGGTGAGCATCTCGTGGAGGGTGACGCCGAGGCCATAGAGGTCGGCCCGGGCGTCTATGCCTTCGCCCGTGCCGCGCTGCTCGGGGGCCATGTACTTGGCGGTGCCCAGGCGCGAGCGCCGCCGCCGCTCCCCGGCGTCGTCCTGCTCCACCATGTGCGCGATGCCGAAGTCGGCCACCTTCACCAGCCCGTCGGCCTCCTCGATGAGGATGTTGCCGGGCTTGATGTCGCGGTGCACCACGCCGGCCGCGTGGGCGGCCTCGAGGGCATGGCAGATCTGGATCGCGGCGTCCACGGCGCGCTCCACGCTCACCTGCCCGTTCTTGATGAGGTAGCGCAGCGTGCGGCCGTGGACGTACTCCATCACGAAGTAATACGTGTCGCCCACCCGCCCGCGGTCAATCACCCCCACGATATTCGGGTGGTTCAGCGTGGCGAGCGCCCCGCTCTCGCGCTCGAAGCGCGCGACCGAGCGCGGCACCGCCGCGTACTTCCGCAGCAGCACCTTGATGGCCACCTCGCGGTCCATCGAGAGCTGCACCGCGCGGTACACGGCCCCCATCCCCCCGTGGCCCACCAGGGCCACCACGCGATAGCCGGGAAACATGTCGGGGCGGGCCAGCTCCTCCCCCTCGGCCAGCGACGGCAGGACAAACACCGCGGCGCACGACGGGCAGCGGATCTGGGGGCCCTCCCCTTCCTTGGGCAGTTCCACTTCCGCCGAGCACCTGCCGCACACGATCTTCACGCCGGGGTCTCCAACACTGCTTGCCGCCGCATTGTACCAACCCGCCCAGCGGGGCGCAACCCGCTTGATTTCCGGGCGCGGGAGCGGGTATACTCAGACCGTGCAGGGAGTGGCTCCTCCGTCGGAGACGTGCAGTGGACACAGAGGTCCGACAGATTCTCAGCGAGTTGCGGAGCGGCCTGGAGGCCCTCTACGGCGACCGCCTGCGCCACCTCATCCTCTTCGGCTCCCAGGCCCGCGGCGACGCCGAGCCGGGGTCCGACATTGATGTGCTGGCGGTGCTCCGAGGGCTCGGAGACGAAGGGGAGCGAAAGCGCAAGCTGGACGTACTGTACGACCTCTCTGTCCGCTACGATACACTGGTCACGTGCATCCTGATGGATGAAGACCGCTTCGTGCACCGCAACGGCCCGCTGCTACGGAACATCCGCAGAGAGGGGATTGCCATATGACGGCCGACGAACGCGACCTGCTGGAGGAGGCCCGCGACAGCCTGGAGGTCGCGAAATTCATCCTGTCGAAGGGCTACCCAGGCTACGCGGCGTCCCGGGCGTACTACGCGATGTTCTACCTGGCTGAAGCATTCCTCGAGAGCGAAGCGATGGCCTTCTCAAAGCACAAGGAGGTCATCGCCACGTTCGGCCGCTGTTTCGCCCACACAGGCAGGGTGGCCCGTGGAGTTGCACAGGTTCATCATTGACGCCTTCGATGACCGGCTCAAGGGCGACTACGGGCCGCGCGGCGCTGTCAGCCCCGAGCAGGCCCAGGAACACATCGCTCACGCGGAGCAGTTCCTGAAAGTGGCCGAGGAGCACTTCGGCCCGGTGCCGCCGCCCCAGGCGGCAGAAGCCGAGAATAGCTGACCGCGCTCCTCACCGCCTCGTGCGGTACTTGCGGAGCGAGCGCAGCAGGCGGTCGAAGTCGGCGGGCAGCGGGGCCTCGACGGCCAGGGGCGAGCCGTCGGCAAGCTCCAGCTCGACCCGTCGGGCGTGCAGCGTGAGGCGGGGCATCAGCGGGGCCTCGGGGCGGCCCTCTTTCCTGCGATAGCCCGGCTTGATCTCCGAGAGGTACAGCGCCGCGGCGCCGCCGTACAGCGGGTCCACCGCCAGCGGGTGGCCCAGGCCGGCCAGGTGCAGCCGCACCTGGTGCTGGCGGCCCGTGAGGGGCCGCACCTCGACGAGGGTGTAGCCGCGGAAGCACTCGAGCACGCGGAACCGGCTCCGGGCCGGCCGCCCCTCGCCGCGCCGCACTCGCATCTTGCCCCGCGTGGCCGACGGGGCGATCGGCAGGTCCACCTCCCCCTCCCCCGCCGCCATCTCGCCGCGCACCAGCGCCAGGTAGTGCTTGCTCACGCGCCGCTGCTCGAAGCAGGCGCTCAGGTGGCGCGCCGTCGGCAGATCCTTCGCCACCAGGAGCACGCCCGTCGTGTCCTTGTCGAGGCGGTGCACGATGTGGATCCGCTGGCAGGGCGACGGGGATTCGCGCTGGATGTGCCAGAGCAGGCCGTTGATGAGCGTGGCCTCGAGGGTGCCGGGGGCCGGGATGACGCCCACGCCGGCCGGCTTGTCGATCGCCAGCAGGTGCGGGTCCTCGTGGAGCACCTCGAAGTCCAGCTTCCTCGGCTCGTAGCGGACGATGGGCGTCTCGGGCAACGTGAGCACGACCGCCTGGCCGGGCTGCGGCACGAAGCGGTGGTCCACCCGCCGCCCCTCGACCGCGGCGTGGCCGTGGGCCACCAGGCGGCGCAGCCGCGAGAGCGGCAGCGACGGCAGCGCCGCCGCCAGGAACTCGACGATGTCCTGATACCGGTCGTCTACCGTAAGCTCGATCGTGTCGGCCATACTGCTCCCCTCGTCGTCGTCGTCCTCGTCTTCGGACTTCTCACTCGACGACGGCGAGCACGATTATACAGAATTGGCAAGGGGGGCGGCAAACTGGTAGAATGCGGCCTGGATCAGAGCAGGAGGAATCGAATGCCTTTGGCCGACATGCTGCACTTCGACGACAGGGGCCTCATCCCCGCGATCGTCTTCGACGCGGCGACCAGCCAGCCCCTGACGCTGTGCTACCTGGACCGCGCCGCGCTGGACAGGACGCTCGAGACGGGCCTCGTCCACGTGTTCCGCCGCTCGCGGGGCCGCGTGATGCTCAAGGGCGAGACCTCGGGCCACACGCAACGGGTCGTGGACGTGCTGGTGGATTGCGAGGGGAACTCTCTGGCCATTGGGGTCGAGCAGAAGGTCGCCGCCTGCCACGCCGGCTACTACACCTGCTACTATCGCCGCTACGACAAGGCGACCGACGCGCTGGAAGCCCAGGGCAAGCCTGTGTTTGATCCGGACAAGGTGTATTAGCTATTCCGGGCGGGTCCGTCGCGCGCCTGTTCGGCGCGGCTGACCAGATTCTCCACGTAGGCCAGGAACTCAGCAACGGCCGCGGCGGTCGCCCCTCGGTCCATTCCCGCCTCGTCCTCGAACGCCTGGTAACGATACTGCACGGCAAAGTCCACCAAATCGATCAAGTTGACAAACGGCGCCGGCACGGTTCGGCCCGCCTCTCGGACTCGCGCGAACAGCTCCTCCAGATCGTGAATGTAGGGGTAGTTGCCCACGACAAGCGCCAGCCAGCTCTTGAGGGCCTTCTCCACAGCCTGTTGCGCCTGGAAGCCGAACACTTCCTCGGAAAACGCATCGGGAGCCTCGGTCATCCCCCTGAGAGCTCGGAGGTCCCTGTTGGCAATGCCGATCATGCGCCGGGCCTCATCAATGTCGCTCATACAGAACCCGTCCCCCCCGAAGGGCATGACCGATGATGTGGTTCCGCGACGTCCGCCAGTGGTCCACTTCGTCGGAGCTGTAGACTAGAATGTCCTTGGGAACTCGATAGGCCGAGATGGCCCGACGGACGCGGCGAAGCTCGTCCCAGCGGCTATGCCCGACGGCAAACGGCTCGCGCTCGACCACCAGCAGGTCGAGGTCCGAATCCGGGTGGGGATTACCCCGCGCCCAGGAGCCAAAGAGCACAATCTGCTCCGGCTCCACCTCGCGCACGATGGCATCCACGATGCCGTGCAGCAACTCGTCCGTCACCTCAGCCATCGTCCTGTCTCCGGTGTTCTCTAAGCCACGCACACACCCATCCTACCGGGTCCAAGCCGCGCACTCAACTCTTCCGCGCCCCCTTGCCACGCTTCGGGCGCCGCCGCCCCTTGAACATCGGCAGCCAGGCGGCGCTGGCCTCGAACAGCTCGTCGCACATCGCATGCACCTCGTCGAGCGAGCACACGGCGCCGGTGAGGGGGTCGAGAGCGCAGGCCTGGTAGACGGCGTCGCGGTCGCCCGTGAGCGCGGCCTGGACGGTCAGCTCGCACACCGCGACGTGGGCCTGGTTGATGGCGGCGAGCTGCGGCGGCAGGTCGCCCACGAACGCGGGGTTCACGCCGTGGCGGTCCGCGTAGCACGGCACCTCGACGCAGCACCCCTCCACCAGGTTCGTGATCAGCCCGTCGTTCTGCACGTTGCCGTTGAAGCAGAAGGGCACGCCGGTCACCACGGCGTCAATGATCCGCGAGCCGTACTCATTGCTGCGGTTGTAGTTGATCGGGTCCTTGCCCGCGGCCATGCGGGCGAGGCCCTTCTTGTAGTCTTTGCGGTTCTTCCCGTAGAGTTCCAGAATGAAGGCCGTGCCGCCGTTCCAGCCGCCGCCGGGGCAGTACTTCTCGATCAGCTCGGGGCGCTTGCGGATCCAGGGCACGTACTCGGAGTTGTGCCCGCTCGACTCGGTGACGAACCAGCCGAAGTGGCGGAAGAGCTCGAAGCGGCAGGTCTCCTTCTGCACGATCTCGGGGTTGTCGAGCACCTTGCGAAGCTTGGGATACAGGTCGCGGCCCTTCCGCGTCAGCTCGAGGAACCAGGCCTGGTGGTTGATTCCGGCGACCCAGTAGTCCACCTCGTTCGGCGGCACGCCCACCCAGCGGGCGATCTGGTGGGCCGTGCCCTGCACGCTGTGGCACAGCCCGACCTTTTGCACCTCGGGCACGGCGGCGTTCATGCCCCACATGAGCATGGACATGGGATTCGTGTAGTTGAGCAGGAGCGCGTCGGGGCACAGGTCGGCCATGTCGGCGGCGATGTCCACCATCACAGGGATCGTGCGGAGGGCGCGGAAGACGCCGCCGACGCCGTACGAGTCGCCGATGCACTGGTCCACGCCGTACTTGAGCGGGATATTGATGTCGTGCTGGAACACGTCAATCCCGGCGACGAGGATGGTCGTGATCACGAAGTCGGCGCCGTCGAGCGCCTTGCGGCGATTCGTCGTCGCCGAGTGCTTTGCGGGGGCCTTCATCTCCTCGATGATCCGCCCCGCAATGCGGTCCATGTAGCCCAGGCGCACCGTATCCACGTCCATCAGCGCGAACTCCGTGTCGCGCAGCGCCGGGCAGTTGAGGAGGTCAATCATCAGCCTTCGCGAGAAGCCCAGGCTCCCAGCCCCGATGAACGCGATCTTCGCCATGTCGCCTACTCCTGAGGGGAAGTGACCCACGATTCCGGGCACAATGGATACCACAGGGCGGCGGCGCTGTCAACTTGGCGTCGGCTACGGGGCATTGGCGTCTGGGGCCATTTCGTGCCCCAGTTGCGTGCGGGAGAACTCGCGCAGGAAGCCCTCGAACAGCCGCGTGCCAGGGAGCCGCGTGCCCGCTTCCTCCTCGCGCGCCTCCGCCCACGCGAGAACCGACGCCATGGGAACTGCCCGAGCCGTGTCCCACACGGCTCCGTCGCTGAACCGGAAGAGCACGGGAGAAATCCTCGCCGGCAGGAACACCCGCTCGATCGCCCGCTCCGGATCGCGGCAGTCCGACGGCGGCGAGGTCACCAGATGCTCCCGGCACACGGTGGGGCGCTGCGGGTAGATGCTACAGGCGTCGTTCTCGAGGAACGGACACGGGACTCGTTCCTTGAGGTAGGCCGCCCCCAGTTCGCCTCCCACATCCGGGTGGCCCGACTCCATGCGCTTCATGATCTCGCCCAGCACCTGGCTGCGGCCGAGTTGCTCGCTCACCGCCTCGAAGCGCGTGCGAATGGCGGCCCGTCTGGGCGGCGGCATCGCTGCGACCAGCTCGGACAGGTACAACGCCTCCGCGTGGGCCACCGGAACCAATCCCTCGCAACAGGCCGCGCACCCGGCGCGGCACGAGACCGACTTCCCCTGCGCCGCCAGCAGCCGCAGGACCACGGCCACCAGCCCGTCGGCCAGCGAGTGGAGCACGGGCACCAGATCCGCCGCCCGCACGGGCGACGTCGGGACGCGCACGTGGGCGCGCAACTCCTCGCCCAGCAGCGTGAGCCGGAGGTCGCAATTCACCCACTCGCCGACAGGTGGTGTGCTCATGAGCGTCGCGCAGTGCGACCCAGCATCGGGCTCGCCATGCCTCCATCCTGTGCCTGGTCCCCCATGCGAGGCACTGCATACCACAGCGCGGCGAAGCTGTCAACCGCGGAAGTCGAGGACGACTTCATCGCTTGACACCGAAGCCACGCGACGGTAGGCTCGTGTCGGCGCGGCCGGTCTGAAGCCGCGAATGCAGGAGGTCGCATCCGCTCTCCCAAGGGAACTGGATTCCGCAAGGAGGGAGTTCATGACGAGCGCAACTGGCCTGTCGAGACGTGATTTCATGAAGAACGCCGCCGCGGCGGGCGCCGCCCTCGGCGGCTTGAGCATCCTCGGTGCCACAGCGAAGGGGCAAGGGAGGGTGCTGAAGGTCGGGCTCATCGGCTGCGGGGGGCGCGGAAACGGCGCCCTCGCCCAGCACGTCGAGGCGGCCCGCATCCTCAACGGCGCGCTGAAGTGGAACCTGGAGATCCAGGTCGCGGCGGTCGCCGACTACTTCAAGCACAAGGCGCGGCCCGCCGCCGAGAAGTACGGTGTGACGCGCGAGCGCTGCTTCAGCGGCGCCGAGGCCTACAAGAGGCTCCTCGAGACCGACGTCGAGATCGTCCTGATGGCCACGCCGCCGGCGTTCCGCCCGCTCCACTTCGAGGCCGCGGTCAAGGCCGGCAAGCACATCTTCATGGAGAAGCCCGCGGGGGTGGACCCACCCGGCTGCCGTCGGGTCATCGCCGCCGGCGAGGAGGCCAGGAAGAAGGGGTTGATGGTCATCGCCGGCACCCACTGCCGCCACCAGAAGAACTACACGGAGAACCAGGCCGCCGTGGCCGCCGGCGCCATCGGCCGAATCCTCGGCGGCAGAGTCTCGTCCTGCTTCGGACATCTGGGCGCCCTGCGCCCCATCGGCAGCCTCGACCCCAGGCGACTCGTGTACAGTTGGCCCAACTGGACCGAGCTGTCAGGCGACTTCATCGTCGAAGCCCACATCCACGAGCTGGACCTGATGAACTGGTTCCTGGGCACACACCCGGTCAGCGCCGTGGGCTTCGGCGGCCGCGCCCGCCGCCCGGCGGGAAACCAGTACGACTTCTTCAGCGTGGACTACGAGTTCCCAGGCGAGGTGCACATCCACAGCACCTGCCGCCAGATGAACGGCTGCTGGAACTGGGATGGCGAGCTCTTCGTGGGCGAGAGGGGCATCTCGCGCGGATGGCAGGGGGTGCGGCCCAAGCCCGTCGTCCCCGCCGAAATCCCCCAGCAGGGCGCCGGCCACCAGCAGGAGCAGATCGACCTCCTCTACTACCTCGTCAAGGGGCAGCTTCTCAACCAGGCCCACGACCTGGCCACATCCACCGCCACCGCCGTCATGGGGCGCATCTCGGCCTACACCGGCCAGAAGATCCTGTGGCGGGAGATGATGGAGGACCCCGCCCGGCAACCAGAACTCTACAACCTCCAGCTTAAGCCCACGGCAGAGGATTTCGAGGGGGACTTCGACGCGATCGCTCTCCCCGAGGAAGGCGTCGTGCCGCTGCCGGGCACGAGCGCCTGACCGCGCGGCTCCTACCTGGCGAGCGTCAGCGCGAAGACGTGGACTTCCAGGTTCCTGGGCAGCACGAGCGTCTTCAACTCGCGTTGGCCATCGAGCGGCACGGCAACGACCCAGATGCGGATCGTCCGCTTCTCCTTGGAGAGGACATTCTTCCCCTCGGAATCCACGGCGACCCGGTGCGCGCACTCGACGCCCGCCTTCTCGCCGAATTGGGCCTGTTGGCACCAGTCGGACACCTTGAAGTCCACCTTCGCCTCGCCCTCGGCGTACTGGATGGTGAGCTTCTCCTCCTGCTCGTAGTCTGTCGCGGTCACGAGGAAGTGCAGTTCCTTCGCCCGGCCGCTGAGCGGGATGCGTTGGCCGCCGCAGGCCACGTTGTTCTTCTTCCCCTTCTCCTTGTTGGGGAAGAGGAAGAGGGTTCCCGTGCCCTTGGGCTCGAACGGTCCCGCCGGTGGCACCTCGTCGGCCGGGAACGACTGCCGCCAGAGGTCGAAGTCGGAATCCGTCCAGTCCGCCTCGTCCGAGAACGCGTCGTTGTTGAAGAACCCCGAAATGTCCACGGCCACGAAGCCGGGCTTCAGCTCCTTGAGCGGCGCGGGGATATCCGCCTTCTTCGGCGTGCGAACCTCCCCCGCGCCGGCCCCCTCGCCGAGCGACAGGGCAACGAGCGCACACTGCGCGAAGAGCGCCGCCGCTGTTCCCACCAGTGTCCTACACACAAGGCCCTCCTTTCTGCGCGATGGGGCGCAAGAGGCGTTCAGAACGGTAGGCCCGACACGGCACGAGAGACGATGGAGATGCCGACGGCGAGCATGCCGATGAGGCCGACGCCGCAGGCGTAGCCAGCACACAGGACGGGCACGTAGCGCCGCCACTTCTCCTCGCCGAGGCGCTTTGCGATGAAGTAGCGGCCGATGCAGGCGCCGATGAACATGGGGATCGCCGCGTTAGGCCACCCCGCGATGCCGCCGATGAGGCCGTAGTAGAACAGGGCGGGCAAGCCCAACGCGCCGACAATCCCGTACAGCGCCAGCCCGACGCCGAAGCCGGTGACGATGAGGCCAGGCTTGATGGCCTGGAGGAGCCATTGCGTGCCGCTCGACGTCGCGGTCATGAAGAGGCACTGGTTGCGGGCGTAGAACGGCCACATCCGCGCGGTGAAGGGATAGGTGGCCGACGGGATTTCCTCGAGATACCAGAAGAACGACCAGAAGAGGAAGCTGCACACGAGGCTCACCGGGATGATCAGCAGCTCGGCCTTCAGGAGGCTGGTGATCTTCGTCTTCGTCAGCTCCAGGACGCGGAAGAGCTGAGTCACGCCGCCGTAGTCGGCGAGCGGGATCGGGGCGAACCAGATGTCCGTCCCCTGGTACTTGGCCAGGATGAAGCTCGTCTCGCGGAGGAAGGGGAAGGCGACGGGCGAGCCGGTGAGGCCGATCATGCGGGCGGAGATGTAGGAGTTGAGCGGCGTCCACACGAAGCCGAAGAACAGCAATATCCCAATCGGGAATCGCGGCACCAGGATGTGGCAGAGGGCCACGTAGCACGAGGTCGCGAAGGCGTAGATGGCGACGGCGACCCAGAGCGGGAAGTCGCCGCGCCCAGGCGGCCGTGGCAACCCTCCGCGCATGCGGAAGACGCCGGAGCGAATGCACCGCACGATGCCCAGGACGGCCACGGCGAGCGCGGTGCCGATGCCGATGCTCATCCAGAAATCCATGTCGGTGCGGAACTTGGTCAGGAGCAGATTCATCCCCGGCTGCCAGCCGGGCAGGAGGCCGGCCTTGTAGAGAATGGGGTTGGCGACGACGGACGTGAGGATCGTGCTGGTGAAGATGCCGACGACCATCGGGAAGGGCAGCACCATCGCGAACAGCACGATGCCGAGGTCGAAGCTGAGGCCCACGAGCGACGCAGGCAGCACGCCGTGGGCGTTGTCCGTCAGGTCAACGAAGGGAATGGGCAGGATCTGGATCGGGTTCTGAAGGATGAGGCCCGTGAGGGCGGGCACGCCGACGTAGAGGGTGCCGAAAACGATGCCGATGATCGAGCCGGTCGAGAAGACAGGCCACCTCCAGGAGCCTTCCTTGGTCGTCGTCTCGGCGAGCGCCGTGGCGCCCTCGGCGGTGATGGGGGCGAGGGGGAAGGGCAGCCGCTCGGCGTCGCTCGTGAGCCGGAAGAGCAGGTAGCCCATGCCGAACCAGTTCATCCGCCCGAGAATCTGCCCCACCAGGACGAGCAGAATGGGGATGAGCCAGTCGCCGTGGAAGAGCAGGCGGTTCGTGAGCGCGGGCGAGTCGGGCGCGGGCACCGCCCATCGCGGGATGCCCTTGGCGATGCCCATGCCCTCGGCGGGCGAGGAGCGGACGAGGAACTGGTTCCAGATGAAGCTGGTGAACGGCCCGCCGGCGAGGTTGGCCGCGACGACCGACGCCGCGAGGCCGCCGGCGACGTAGTAGAGGATGTAGACCTCCTGCCGCCGCAGGGTGACGAACGAGCGGCGGGCGACCTCGGTGAACAGGATAATCGTCACCCACTCGGCGGCGGGGCCAAGCGTCTGCCCCGCGATGAGGCCCATGTAGATCGAGCCGGGCATCATGATGAGGCCGACGAAGACGGCGCCGAGGACGACGCGGAGGCTGAAGCCGTCCTCATAGCGCGCCGAAGCCGCGTCTTCGGGCGGGTTATCGGTTGTCGGTCGTCGGTTTTCGGGTGCAGACATGGTTCAGCTCTGTGTGCTCTGTGCCTCTGTGGCTAATCCTGCCTCATTCCCGAACCAGGGGGCGACGCGCTCCAAGTAGGCCTGGCGGGTGTCGGGGCGTAGCACGCGCCAGATGAGGAACTGCTTGCGAATGAGGTCGGTGAAGTGTCGGTTCAGGCGCTCCCAGGACCCCTCGTCGCCGCTGAGGCGGTGGAGGCGGAGCGTGATGTCGTAGAACAGCCCGTCGGGCAGGAGACGGGTCTCCAGCTCGACGCGCTGGCTCACCCCGACGTCGAAGGGGGCGACCCAGGTGGTGGCGGAGAGCAGCAGGCCGCCCGGCTTGTCAAGGCCCTTCAGCCGCACGTCCTCGGCCGCGAAGCCGCCGAGGGCGGCGCCCGTGTGCGCCTGGAAGTACTCCTCGAGGTAGGCATTCATCCCCAGGGCCGTGTCGTGGCTCACGGTGAAGGGCAGCTCGATGGTCGTCACGTCGTCCACGGCGGCGGGGAGCTGCCACCGCACCTCGATGGTGGGCACGGCGATCCGCTTCGCCTGGGCCACGGGATAGAGGCTGGAGCCGACGACGACGGCCATGATGAACAACGCGAGGAGAATCGTGGCGCTCGACGAGTAGTTGAGCTGAAGCCCCGGCAGCAGCCCGTAGGCGTGGATGAGGCGCGACACCCCCTGCCCCAGCAGGTAGCCGGCCACCGTGCCGACGACGGCGTGGACGATGCTCTCGGCGAGGAAGAGCGAGCCGATGTGCTTGGGCGCCAGGCCGATCGAGGACAGGATGCCGATCTCGCGGGTCCGCTCGTAGATCGAGCCGAGCATGGTGTTGAACACGATGAGCGCGGCGAGCAGCGTGGGCACGAGGAGCGAGCCGGCGCCGACGATGCTGCTCGAGCCGCGCGTGCTGAACAGATCGGTCCGCCCGCCCCGGCCCGCGAACAGCGTCAGCTCCGTGCGCGGCATCAGGTCGTCCAGGTTCGCCGTCACCTCGCCGGCGCTCGCGCCGCGCAGCACGATGCTCCGCACCTCGCCGCCCGAACGGATGAGGAACTCGTAGGGCACGACGGCCACGCTCTCGGAGACCAGGTGGACGTACTCCTCGACCGTATCCTCGTCGGGCGGCCCCTTCTCGCGCCGCACCTGGGCCATCCGCACGTAGTCCACCGGCGTCACCGGCTCGCCGTCCAGGTCGCGCACCGCATTGAGCTTCGTGCTGTCGAAGACGCCGACGATGGCGAGGGGCTTGCCGAAGCACTCGACCGCGGCGCCCAGGGCGCCCTCGGGCGTGAGGCCGAGCGCCCGAACGGTCTCAGCGGCCAGGACGGCCTCCGCGCGATCGTCGGCGAGCCAGCGGCCGGCGATGAGGGCCTCCTGGGGCCGCGTGACCTCTTGCTCCGCTGCGGTGAGCCCGACGAGGGCCGTCGCGTAGATCGTCTTGCGGTCGGGTCCGCCGAGGAGGGCGACGAGCGACTGGTCGCCGACCAGCGCCGAGTAGTACCAGGCCCTGGGCACGACGCGGGGGCCGAACTCGTTGCGCAGGGAGTCCACGGCGGTGGTCTTGATCGCCTGCCACTGCTTGCCGCGCAGGAGCAGGCCCTCGTAGCGCGCGCCCTCCTCGCCGTAGGGGATCACGGTCCGCCTGAGATACTGCACGACCGCCGCGAGCGAGAGCACCGAGAAGGCGAGGAGGATGATGGTGACCGCGGTGAGCGTGGTGCGGATGGGCCGCTTGCGCAGGTGGCCGATGCCCAGGAAGAAGGCCGTGAGCGCCGCGCTCACGCGGCTCACGTCGGCCGCGTGGACGCCGCTCGCCGCCGCACGCCGGTCGGCCATCAGCTCCTCGAACCGCCGCACGACCAGCGTGATGACGATCACGGAGAGCGTGAGAATGACGAACGCGAGCAGGATCATCAGCGGCGAGATCGCCACGCGGAACGCAGGGTGAAAGACCGCCAGGAGCGCGAACACGGCGGCGAAGGCCCCCACGGTGCCCAGGATCCGCCCGACGATGCCCCGCGCGCTGATGAGCAATCGCTCGGTGAAGAAGGCGAAGGGCAGGACGAGGATAAGATAGAACAGCAACCCCTTCACCACGTCGTTGGCCGTGCCGAGCACCTCGGGGTAGATGCGGGCCTCGAGCGCCCAGGCGGCGCGGGCGGCGGCGAGGAAGCCTGAGTAGTCGCGCTTCGCCAGCGCGGCGTCCGCCGCCTCGAGGCGTGCGGCGGCCAGGGCGTGGAGCTGCTTCACGCGCGGGTTCTCGAGTCCGTGGGCGCGGAAGTCGCTGGCGCGCTGATCGTCGAGGAGCCACATGTCGCGCGCCGCGTGGAGGGGCGTGAGCGGGATGTCGCCGCCCTGCTCGCCGACGACGAAGCCTGTGCCGAGCGGCTGCTCCTTCGACGCGTTGAGGAGCAGCAGCCGCTTGCCCACGGGGCCGGCTCCCATCAGGATGCGGAGGCGCGTGCCCGGCTTGGCGAAGACGACGGCGCACGTCTCCGTGGCCGACACCCACGTGGGGTTGCGGGGCAGCAGGTAGCCGTAGTTGATGGGCGAGGAGTTGGTCCCCGCGTCGAGCACCTGAATGGTGTCGAAGGGCACGTAGTAGCGCTGGTCCACCAGGTCGTAGATCGTGAGGGCTCGGGCGGGGAAGCAGACGATGGTGGCCTTCTTCACCGCGGCGTTCATCTCGACGGCGAGCGGGTAGTTCCGGGCGCCCTCGGGGCCTTGGTCGGGCGCGTAGATCACACGCCCGGTGTCGGGGTCGAGGCGGAAGGCGGCCAGGGCGAGCGTGGCACGCCACCCGCCCACGGCTCGCCGCTCGGGCGGCCCCTCGAAGGCCACGGTGCCCGTCTCGTCGGCCAGCAGCACCGGCTCGCCGCGCACGCCGCACAGCGCCTTCTTGGGCACCGGCTCCTGCACGACGACGAGGGCGCCGGGCAGCGGCTCGTTGGGCAGGTAGTCCTTCTGGAAGTTGAACTCGACCGCGCGGGCCTCGAGGCGGGTCCAGTAGTTGTCGGGCGGCTTTCGCACGAGCGCGCCGGCCGTGTTGAAGAAGTTGGGCACGGTGCAGCACAGCAGGCGCACCTGGGCGGCGAGGTTCGCGATGTCCATGCGGCCCGGGGTATCGAGCGGGGTGTCGAGGGCGAAGCGCGCGTCGTCGGTCGTGGCGAAGGTGAGGCCCACGAGGCCGGCGAGGGTGGCCAGCTCGCCCTCGAAGCCGAGGCGCGCGGGGAGATGAGTCTGCCAGTTCCGCCCCTGGGCCGAGTTGATGCAGTCGGCGAACGCCGAGGCCGGCTCCCAGGCCAGCGCCTCGCAGGCCTCGCCGGCCCACCGGCTCCACGCACGGCCGAGGTGAGAGAACCAGGGCTGGAGCCGGCCGCCCTGGTCCACGTAGTAGCCCTTGTAGAACAGGCCCACGCGGCGGCTGTGGCTCGACAGGTCGAGGGCCACGAAGGCGGCCACCGGCAGCAGCGGCTCGTCCGAGCCCGGCTCTCCCAGGACGTGGCGGCGGACGAAGTGCCGCGCCCCCGCCATCGCCTGGCCGTGCGCCGCCGTGGCCACGAACACGACCCGTCGCTGGAGGGGATACTGCTTGAGCACCCGCGCCAGCTCCAGCAGCCCCGCGATCGAGCAGGCCTGCTCGGCCCCAGGCGACAGGGCGGGGACGACCGACATCGAGTCGTAGTAGGCGCTGAGCACCACCACGTCCTTGCACGATGGCTCGGTGCCGGGCAGCGAGGCGACGACGTTGGCCGCCTCGGCATTCTCCCAGTCCATCCGCCCGGTCAGCTTCGCCCGGGTCGGCCCGGTGCCCGACTTCAGCCGTTGGACGAGGGCGGAGCCTTCCTTGCGGCCGATCCAGAAGCGGGGGCAGTCGGCGGGCACCGTGAGGAACTTCGCCTCGGCCTCCGGCCGCCACGGCGCCTCGGGCTCGAGGAACACCACGGCCTGGGCGCCGAGGAGGAAGGCGTTCAGCCAATCGGTCTGGCAATCGAAGTCCAGGAGCGCGATGGCGCCGTGGACGAGTTTGCCGTCGAAGTCGCGGGGTTGGGCCCCCGCGCCGTAGACCAGCGGCCCCTCGACGCCGCCGGGCGGCACGGTGGACGTGCGGACCAGGTTCGGCCACAGGCAGGCGAGCGGAATCGGCGGCTCGCCCTCGGGCGTCAGCGCCGCCCCGCGGTCCATCGGCACGGCGACGCGGAACGTCTCCTGCCGCACGTCGTCGAGGCCGATCTCGCGGAACGCCGCGGCCACATAGTCGGCGGCCCGTCGGGCGCCGGGATAGCCCGTGACGCGCGAGCCGAGGGCGGCCAGCTCCTCGATCGTGCTCCGCAGCCGGCCCTCCTCCACCGCGGCGGCGACGGCCTGGTAGGCGAACACCTGTTGCTTCTGCTCGCCGGGATCCACGAGCGTGGGATTGCTCATCCGCGCCGAGACCCACACGGTCCCGGCGCAGGCGGCAAGAGCGAAGATGAGCCACATCGCGTGACGCAAAGCTACCACCTCATCGTGAGGGCCGACTCTTCCTCACTCGTCCTCGTCGTCGTCCTCGTCGTCGTCGTCGAAACCGGTCTTCTTGTCTGTTCGACTTCTCGACGAGGGTCCGCCGTACGGCATCTCATCTTCGCCCACCCGCTCATCCGTTGAGAACCGCTCCACCAGCTTCGTGAGCATCTCGAAGATGCGTACCAGCATCTCCTTGCCCTCGCCGATCCGCTCGACCGGGCAGGCGCGCTTCGCCACAAGCGCATCAAGGCAACCCGCACACTCCGCCGTGGAACCACGGGCGTCGTCGAAGAACTTGCCCCTGGTGAAGCGCTGCCGCTTCCCATTGCCCTCAGCCGTGTTGAAGAGCATGGAGAGACTGGCCCTGTCGAGGTGGTCGGTGACGTGGCGAACTCGCCTGCCCGCGGCCGCCTCCACCTCCCCGATCAGGATGTCTGCCCATGCGATGAACTTGAGCTCGAGTTGGTAGACATCCAGTTTCTCGTGGTCGAATTGCCTAGTCATTGGTCAACGCCTTCTCGAAGAAGAAGAGGTTCGACGACGACGACGAGGACGACGACGAGCACGAGTCATGGAGCGCCTCAGTATGGCCAGTAGCTGTACGGATCAACCCCCGCCAGAATCCCATGAATGTCCCACAAACACCCGACCAGGAACTCGCCGAGGACGAGTCCGATGAAGAACGGCACGGCGCGGCGGTAGGCCTTCGCGCCGCCGTAGTGCAGGATGACCCACTTGAGGAGCCAACTGACGAAGATCGGGAACCAGAGCTGCTCCATGGACCAGCTCCCCGACACGGCGTAGCCCACGGGGTGAAACGGCCACCAGGCGAAGCGCATGCGCAGCACGGCCAGCACCAGGGCGCCCGCCAGGCCCACGCCCGTGGCAATCGTGGCATTGGTGTTCGCCGGCTGCGGGTTGCTGATCCAGGGGTGCAGGTTGCGCGAGTAGGGCTCGAAGCCGAACCACCAGCCCGGCCCCACGGCGCTGGCCTCCATGCCGTACTTGTAGCCGACGTGGAGCATGGCCCAGAAGCCGCCGAAGATGCCGATGGCCAGGGCCACGAGCATGGCGACCAGCATCCGCCGCGCCGACATGCGCGTCTGCTGCGCCACCTTGAAGCCCTCGAGCGACGGGGCAATCGCGTGGCCGCGATAGGCCCGGTTGAAGAACCACGTCATCGCCAGCGCCGTGAGGGTGTACGGCCCCAAGGCCCCCAAGGGCTTCATCCCCAGGCACCGCGGCAGCATCTGGTCCGGCCCCGCGTAGTGCAGGTCGTGGGCCGGCGGGCCCAGCTCGGCCCGCATCCGCGCAATCGCCACGGCAATCGCCAGGTAGAGCACCAGGAACGCCACGACGACGAGCGGCGACATCCCCAGCCAGTTCAGGAATACCCCCAGGTAGACCAGGCACCCCAGCAACAGCAGCGCCGCCGTCCGATACGGCAATGCCTCCCGCGAATCGTCCACCTCCTTCCCGCCCACCAGGTGCAGGAAGAGGTCCTTCAGGTACTTGCGGCTCACCCACAGCGCGATGAGGCACAGGGCCAGGTAGCCCCCCGCCGTCTGGTCGTTGACGAATGGGAAGCCCGGCACCGCGATGCCGAAGGCGCTCGTGAGGATGCGCTGCACCTGCCAGAGGATGAAGAAGAACCAGCACGAGAACGCCATGTCCAGCGGCAGGAAGAAGCACACGCCGATGGCGAACGGGTAGAGGCTGAACCACATCTGGCCCACGGCGTTCCAGGGGCGCTCGGTGAGGTAGCTCCTCAGGTTGTCAATGTGGACGACCGGGATCCGCGGCACGGCGGGATACAGGTGGCTGAAGCCGTTCAACAGGTCGATCGCCGCGGCCAGCGCAAAGCCGTACCACAGCAGGCGGCTCGAAAACAGCCGCCGCGTCTGCGTCGTCACGAGCAGCGGAATCTGGATCACGGGGTACGACAGCTTCTCGTTCTCCGTCCACTGCTTCCGCAGCAGCACGTTGACGAGAAACAGCGAGCCGACGAGGACAAAGATGAAGCTGGCCCACCAGAGCATCGGCCGCGCCCAGGCCAGGACCACGTCCCAGCGGTACATGCTGGCCCCGCCCTGGTAGTAGCCGCGCACGAGGTCGGGCGCGTCGAGCAGCACGAACTTCGGCAGGTAGGGGTGGAACTTCTCCCAGCCGTTCTCGGGCGTCGCGCCCCAGTAGGCGTGGGTGATCATCGAGACGAGAATCTCGATGCTGTCGTGCCCGCACACCACCGAGCCGATCGTCAGCATCACGTAGACGGTGAGCAGCTCGCCGGGGTTCAGCGCCACGGTGGGCCACCACCGCTTCAGCAACAGGTTCCCCACGGTCAGCAGGAACAGCATGAACACGACGTGGGGCATCAGCGAAACGGTGGTCGGCTGCGACGAGTACCAGAGGATCTCCGACTGGACGAGCCACATGCACGTGACGGGGATGAGCGCGGCGCCGATGCACACGGAGCGCAGCGTCACCGAGCACGGCTCGCCCGGCTCGTCGGGCACGGGGGTCGCGTGTGGCCGTTCGGCATCCATCCTCGAGCTGCTCCTCTCGCCGTCGGTCGGCTGCACTATACGGGCCGGCGAGAGATGAGTCAAGGCAGAATCGGCGTTCGGTGTTCGGTGTTCGGCGTTGGGGTACGGAACCTATCGTCGTCCTCGTCCTCGTCGTCGTCCTCGTCGTCGAATCCTGGTGTCGCTTCTTGACTCACCGTCCGCCGACGGTACACTGAGAGGCTGGGTTTCCTTCTCGAAAGGCACGACATGGCGAAGCACGAGGTCGCACTCCCCGCCGCCCAGGTCGAATCCGTCATCCTCACCGTTCGCGGCCACAAGGTCATCCTCGATAGCGACCTGGCCGCGCTCTACGGGGTCACGACAAGGCAGCTCAACCAGCAGGTCAAGCGCAACCAAGACAGATTCCCGAACGACTTTGCGTTTGTCCTTAGGCGGCGTCAATAAATAAACTTTACATTGCGAGGCGGACTTGATAGACTGGGGACATGGTAGCAGCCGCTGTGCTCACGCG
>Ga0307380_10001029_pt1 | contig 41983 bp, 32 predicted proteins | sample UN3MG_FD_202239 | JGI IMG/M metagenome (GOLD analysis project Ga0307380, IMG submission 202239) | Soil microbial communities from Risofladan, Vaasa, Finland - UN-3 | ecosystem: Environmental > Terrestrial > Soil > Coastal area > Acid sulfate soil | place: Finland: Risofladan, Vaasa | collected...
CGCCGATCCAGCCGGCAAGTGACGCTCAGCCCTTTGGCCGTGGTCGTGGCGGCGATCAGGCGCACGACGGTCTCGTAATCCAGCAACGGCTCTCCGCGCCACGTCGAAGCGATGAACGAGAACAGCCGGTGCTCCACCTTGTTCCACTTGCTGGTCCCGGGCGGGAAGTGGCAGACTTGAAGGGACAGGCCGGTCGAGTCGGCCAGCTTCTGCAATTCCCACTTCCACAGGCGCAAGCGGTAGCCGTTGCTGCCGCCGCCGTCCGCCGTGATCAGCAGTCGCCGGGCGTTCGGATACAGCCGCCTCCCCTCGAAATGCCACCATCCCCGGATCGATGCCACGGCAAACTCCCCCGTGTCGCGGTCCGTCCCCACATTCACGAACCCCGTGTTCCGTCCCATGTCGTAGATGCCATAGGGATAGGCACGCGGAACCGAGGGATCCGGGAAATCGTGGCCGTTCACGCGCCGCGGCGACTTCTTCCTCCGCCATTGGCGGCCTTTGTTCTCGAAATTCCCGATCAACTCCTTCTTCTTCGTGTCCACCGAAATCACCGGCAGGCCGGCCGCCAACGCACGGCTCACCTGCTGGTTGATGTACGCGAACTGCGCGTCCCGGTCCGGATGGTCGCTGCCCTCTTCCGTCTTGCGATTCCCCTGCAGGCTGTAGCCCAGCTCCCGCAGGAGTTGCGCCGCCTTCTCGTGGCTGAGCGGATGGTCCTGAGCACCCAGCTCCGCCGCCAACGCGCGCGTGCTCTTGCACGTCCATCGCAGAGGCGACTCCGGATCGCCGCGCGCCAACGGCTCGACCAGGGCCTCCAGCGCCCCCGGCAGACCCGGATCCCGCGTGACGAGCTTGGGACGGCCCGCCCCGGCTCGCCGGATCCGACCGTCGGGCAGCGGCTCGCCGTCCAGTTCCCGAATCCCCTTGCCGATGGTGACGCGGGACAACCCACACGCGCGGCTCACCTGCGAGACGCCCCCATGGCCGAGTTGCACCGCCTCGCTGGCGGCCACCATCCTGCGGGCACGCTCGTCCAGGTGCGGCCAGAGCCGGGCCAACTTGCGCGTGAGCACAGCGGCTGCTACCATGTCCCCAGTCTATCAAGTCCGCCTCGCAATGTAAAGTTTATTTATTGACGCCGCCTAACACTGGAGAGCCTGCTCCGCTGGCCAGGCGTGAACGTGGTACTGTGGACTGACGAGAACGTGACGCCCGGTTCCGATCCGGACAAGGAAATCCGTGACGCATTGGGCAAGATGCACATCTTCGTGGCGCTGATCAGTCCTTTCTTCGACGCCTCGAGCTACATCCAGGAAGTCGAGGTACCGATTGCCAGGCGGCGCCACAGCAAGGGTGAGGTCCTCATCGCGCCCGTGGTGGTGAGTCATCCTGGCGGGCGGAATTGCGACTGGCTGCTCCGCCTGGAGCCGCTGCCTCACAAGAAGAAGTCGTGGGCGGAGGTTCGCAGGGAGACCCTTACGAGCGGAGGCTACGACGAGGCGCTCCGGCCCTTGCGCGACGGCGTGTGGAAGCTGGTGGAGAAAGTCCGCAGCCATCCAGCCCTGGCTTCCGGCCCAACCCCATTCACCGCCTAGCACTACAACGCTGGATCGCCGGCCCTCCCCAGGGCCGGCGACCACCTTGGTCATTCCGAGCGAAGCGAGAAATCTCGCCCGATAGGGGCCTCCCGCGATTCCGGCGAGATGCCTCGAGGGCGCGTTCGCCGAGCTGCGTACGCTCTGGGGGACACGCGGCAGGTGTCATGAGGGGATGAATGGAGGAATGGATGGGTGGATGGGTGTCAGGCACTCATCCATTCATCCACCCATCCAATCATCCCCTGTGGTTGCGGCCGGAGCGCCTTCGAGGCCGAAGTCACTTGGCGTAGAAGGCGATCATTTCCTTGCAGGTGACGGGCTTGATCTTGCCAGCGTTGCCCGCCTGGCCGAAGGCGGTCATGCGGTCCACGCAAATGGCCTTCATGCCCTCGCGGGCGGGGCCGAGGTAGTCGCGGGGGTCGAATTTCTCAGGGGCCACGGTGAAGACTTCGCGGATGGCGGCGGTGATGGCGAGGCGGTTATCGGTGTCCACGTTGACCTTGCGGACGCCGTTCTGGATGCCGCGCTTGACCTCCTCGACAGGGACGCCCCACGAGGGCTTGAGGTTGCCGCCATACTGGTTGATCTTGGCCTTGAGGTCCTGCGGGACGGCCGACGAGCCGTGCATGACGAGATGGCAGTTGGGCAGGCGGCGGTGGATTTCCACAATCACGTCCATCCGCAGCACGTCGCCGGTGGGCGGCTCGGTGAACTTGTAGGCGCCGTGGCTGGTGCCGATGGCGACGGCCAGGGCGTCCACGCCCGTGAGGGCGACGAACTTCTCGGCCTCGGCCGGGTCGGTGACTAGTTGCTTGTTCGTGAGTTTCTCGGAGGTGCCGTGGCCGTCCTCCTTTTCGCCCGTGCCGGTCTTCAGATGGCCCAGGCAGCCGAGCTCGCCCTCGACCGTGATGCCCTTGGCGTGCGCGAGGTCCACCACCTGCTTGGTCACCGCCACGTTCTCGTCGAAGGTGGTCGGCACCTGCTTGGTCTTGCCGGGCTTGGCCTCGTCGGGCACGTCCTTCAGCGAGCCATCCATCATCACGGAGGTGAAGTTCTGCGCGATGGCGCTCATGCAGGTGTCCACGGCGTTGCCGTGGTCGAGGTGCATGGCGATGGGGATGGCGGGGTAGAGCTCGGCGGCGGCGAGCATGAGGTGGCGGAGATAGGCGTCGTTGGTGTACTTGCGTGCGCCGCGCGAGGCCTGGATGATGACGGGGGAATCGGTCTCCTTCGCCGCCATCATGATGGCCTGAATCTGCTCCATGTTATTGACGTTGAAGGCGGCGAGGCCGTAGCCGTTTTCCGCCGCGTGGTCGAGTAGCGCCCGCATAGGGACGATTGGCATGTCGAACCTCCTTCCAAGGCTGATTGAGGCATCCCGGCCGGGCAGGCTCCCCGCCCGATTTGGCCCATTTTGCCAGAAAGACGGGGGTAATGCAACCACCAATTGCCGCCGTGGCCTGGCCGGGGCTTGCGCGCGGGCCGTCGGGGTGGTATGGTGTTGTCACGCGGGACGGGGGCGCTGGTGAGGAGAGCCGCGATGTCGGACCCGAACTGCATCTTCTGCAAGATCCTCGCGGGCCAGATCCCATCGGAGCGGGTGTACGAGGATGAGCAGGCGGTGGCGTTCCTGGACATCAATCCCGTGGCCCCTGGCCACACGCTGCTGGTGCCGCGGGCCCACCACGCGAATCTGCTGGAGACGCCGCACGAGGTGCTTTCGGCGCTGCTGGCGGCGGCGCCCCGGGTGGCCCGCGCCGTGATGGAGGCCACGGGGGCCGAGGGGTTCAACTTCGTGCAGTTCAACGGCGCGTGCTCGGGCCAGGTGGTCTTCCACCTGCACTTCCACATCATCCCGCGCCGCCCGGGCGACGGCGTGAGCTTCGCGTGGCGCCAGGCCAAGTACGAGCCTGGGCGGATGGCCGCCCTGGGCGCGCGGGTGCGTGCCGCCCTGCAAGCGCAGGAACAATAGAGCCCCGTGCCGAAGCGCGCGGCGCTCATCTCCCTGCCATTCCGGGCGACAGCGAGGGGGCCCGCCGCGGTGCGCCCGAAATGGTCACGCGCCGACGCGCGGCTCGCGCCGTCGGCGGCGGAGCTTGAGGCCGAGCAGGCCCAGCCCGAAGAGCGCGATGGACGTGGGCTCGGGCACGACCTGCACGTCAAGGATCAGGCTGTCCACGATCCCCTGCATGTTCTCGCCCCCCGTGCCGGCGGTCAAGCCGAAGTAGCCGACGAAGGGGTCGAAGACGCCGTTGCCGTTGAGGTCCACGTCGCCCAGGTTCTCGCTGCTGATCAGCAGGTCGCCGGCGGTGAAGTTGAAGCCGGTCTGGTTGAGCCAGAGCGAGAGCTTGCCGTCCTCGAGGAGGAGGCGGGCATAGGTCCAGTTGCCGTTCTCGAGGTCGAAGCCGGGGATGAGGGTGTTGGAGGCGGGCGTGTGCAGGGTGTAATTGCGGTGAATGGACGAGTCAATGCTATTTTCAGTTGAAATTCTGCGGCTCCCGGAAATGGAGAAACCCGTACGACGCTGAGCAGGAAGGCCGAGAATGGCCAAATGGCGATCACAAGGGGCTCCCCCAAGACGGCGGCCGGGCGACGCGGCAGTGCGCGCCCAATTCGGGTACGCTGGACCGGCCGGATGAACCTGCCGAGTTGGACGAGTTGGACGAGTTGGGAGATATTGTGGTGTGAAGAGAGGGGGCCACAACCTGTAGTGCTCAGGATCGGCGGCGATGGCCGGAGGGGGTCGCGGGCCTCAATTCGTCGAGGGCGGCAAGGAGCGCCGCGATGTCGGCGGGCGGGGGGGCGGCGAACTCCAGGCGGCGGCCGTCGGCGGGGTGGGTGATGATGATGCGGTGGGCGTGCAATGCCTGGCGCTCGATGAGGGGCGGCTCGTCGTCGGCCGGCGGCTGGCCGAGCAGGTCGGAGCGGTAGAGGGCCGCGCGGTCGCTGTAGAGGGCGTCGGCCACGACGGGATGGCCGATGTGGGCCAGGTGCACGCGAATCTGGTGGGTGCGGCCGGTGAGCAGCTCGACGTCGAGCAGGGCGAAGCCGCGGAAGCGGCGCTGCACGCGATAGATGGTTCGCGCTTCCCTGCCGCCCTGGCGGACGACGGCCACGGCCTCGGGGTTGCGGCGGCTGCGGCCGAGGGGCAGGTCAATCAGGTCGCTGTCGAGCTGCGGCTCGCGCTCGACGACGGCCAGGTAGTGTTTTTCCACCGTGCGGGCCTCGAACTGCGTGGCGAGGGCCGAGTGGGCGAGGTCGGTCTTGGCGCAGAGGATCACGCCGCTGGTGTCGCGGTCGAGGCGGTGGACGATGCCCGCGCGCAGCTCGCCGCAGGTCGAGGACAGGGTCTGGGTGTGGGCAACGAGGGCGTTGACCAGCGTGCCGCTCTGGTGGCCCTTGGCGGGGTGCACGACCATGTCGGGCGGCTTGTTGACGACGAGCATGTGCTCGTCCTCGAACACGATGTCGAGTGGGATATCCTCGGGCGGGACCGCGGGGCCTTCGGGCAGATCGGCCGTGACCTCGATGCGGTCGCCGCGGCGGATGCGGTAGCTGGGCTCGGAGGGGAGGCCGTTGACGGTGATGCGCCCCTCGCGGATGAGGCGCTGAATGACCGTGCGGGAGAAGTCGCCCAAGGCGGCGGCGAGATACTGGTCGAGCCGTCGCTCGACCACGCGGCCGCGGATGGTGAAGCGCTGGTGGAATGTGGTGGTGCTATCGGCGCTCATGGCTGCCTGAAAGCAGCAGGCGCAGGGACGACTTGGGCGTCGCCCCTGCGCCTGACGGAGAGTCATCGCGTCGCGGTCGCGCTGCTATTTCTTGCCCTTCTTCGCGGGCTTCTTTGCCGCCTTCTTGGGGGCAGCCTTCTTGGGGGCGGCCTTCTTGACGGCCTTCTTCGCGACGGCCTTCTTGGCCGGCTTCTTCGCCGGGGCCTTCTTCGCCGCTGGCTTCTTTGCCGCGGCCTTCTTCGCCGCTGGCTTCTTTGCCGCCACCTTCTTCGGCGCCGGCTTCCTGGCGGCGACCTTCTTGGCCGCGGGCTTCTTGGCCGCGCGCTTCTTTGCCGCCGCCTTCTTGGCCGCGGGCTTCTTTGCCGCCGCCTTCTTGGCTGGCTTCTTGGCGGCGGGCTTCTTCGCTGCCTTCTTGGGGGCCGCCGCGGCGGCTTTCGCGAGCAGGCTCTTCGCCACGTCCACCGCCGAGGCGGCGTCGGGGCCGTAGCCATCGGCGCCGATCTCGTCGGCGTAGCTCTGCGTCACGGGGGCGCCGCCGATCATCACCTTGGCGCCGAGGCCCGACTCCTTGAGGGCGGCGATGACATTCTTCATCTGCGGCATCGTGGTGGTCAAGAGGGCGGACAGGCCGATGAGCACACAGTTCTGGCCCTTGACCGACTCGACGAACTTCTCGGGCGCGACGTCAATCCCGAGGTCCACGACCTTGAAGCCGGCGCCCTGGAGCATCATGCCGACGAGGTTCTTCCCGATGTCGTGGAGGTCGCCCTTGACCGTGCCGATGGCGATGGACGCGATGGGCTGGACCCCCGCCTTCTTGAGCTCGGGCTCGAGGACCTCCATGCCCCACTTCATCGCGCGGGCGGCGATGAGGACCTCGGGGACGTAGAACTCGTTGGCCTTGAACTTCCGGCCGACCACGTCCATGCCGGCGATCAGGCCCTTGTTCAGGACGTCGGCGACGGGCGCCCCCTCCTGAATGGCCTGGGCGACGAGAGCCTTTGTCTCGTTCGCCTTGCCTTGAATGACGTTGTTGGCGAGTTCCTGCAAGTCCACCATGTGCTCCTTCTCCTACTTCGGGGGTGCGGGGTGGCCCGACGAGGGGGCGGGGTTGCTCGGGGCCGGCTGCGGGGCCTTCGGCGGCCGCCGGCCGAGCTGGGCGAGAGCGAACTCGGCCTGCTCGGCGCACCAGCCGGCCGTCCGGTCCACACGGAGCTCTTCATACTTGAGGCGCGCCTGTTCGACGCGCCCGAGTCGCTCGTAGCAATAGCCGGCGTGCCACTTGGCCAGGACGGCGAGCGCGGGGACCGGCGAGGCGGCCGCCTTCTCGAAGTGCTCGGCGGCGCGCTCCCACTCCCCCAGCTCCAGGCGGGCCTTGCCCGCCTCGTACTGGGCGGTCGCCACGTGCCGGTGGGCAGGGAAGTCCGCAAGGAACTGCTCGGCGGCATTGGCGGCCTTCAAGAGGGCCTCCCTCGCCTCCTTCGGCTTCTCGTCTCGCAGGCCGGCGGCCCGCCGCTGATGGCCCTGGGCCAGCTCGAGCAGCGTGATCGCCGCGGCCGGGTCCCCGCGGTGCTCGGCGACGAACGCGTCCATCTTCGCCAGCAGGTTCGCGCTCACCGTCTCGGGGTCCTCCTGGATGTCCCGCATGGCCTCCTCGACGACCCGGAAGCGCTCGGCCCACGACTCGTCGCCGCGGCCCACGAAGAGGCTCGAGGCGCCCAGCCACGCGCCGACCACGAGCAGGACGGCGCCCATGCCGATGGCGGCGCGGACGACGTACCACTCGCTCTTCTGCCAGAGCGTGGAGAGTGCTTCGGCGAACTTGTCGGGGTGCTTGACCTCGCTGTAGCGCAGATGCTTTCCCACGCGATTCCGTTCCAAAGGGCCTGAGGCTGGTACGCCCGAGAGGACTCGAACCTCTGACCTGCGGTTTAGGAAACCGCCGCTCTGTCCTTCTGAGCTACGGGCGCAGCCTGCGGCCTCTCCACACGCGGTGCCGGCTGCCGCTCAGCGAGGCCCCCGCCCAGCCTGCGGGCCGGGCGGTCACTCCTCCTCACTGGCGTACTGCACCAGCGTAAACACCGAATGGGGCTCGAGCTTGCGTCGCCCGCCCAGAAACGCCAACTCCACCAGAAAGGCGCAGCCGACGATCACGCCGCCGGCGGCCCGCACCATGTCGCAACAGGCCTTCATCGTGCCGCCTGTGGCCAGCAAGTCGTCCACCATCAGCACCCGCGTGCCGGGCCGGATGGCGTCGCGGTGCATCTCCAGCGTGTCGGTGCCGTACTCCAGCTCGTAGCTGGCCTCGAACGTCGCGCACGGCAGCTTGCCCTTCTTGCGGATCGGCACGAACCCCGCCGCAAGGTGCAGAGCCACGGCGGGAGCAAGGATGAACCCACGGGCCTCCGTGCCCGCGACCACTTGCACCTTCTCCTCGTAGAACGGCTCGCTGAGCCGCTCCACGGTCTCGCGCAGCAGGGCGGGGTCCACGAGCACCGGCGTGATGTCGCGGAACACGATGCCCTTCTTAGGGAAGTCGCGCACCCCGCGGATCGCCGCCTTCAACGGATCGTCCACGCTATCCTCCTGGCTCCCACGACCCACCGACACAAGTGGCATCAGTTTAGCAGCTTGCTTCGGCGCCGTCAACTCATTTTTGGCCCAAGGCACTGGCCCCAGTTCCGGGGCATTCCCTCCACCCACCCACTCATCCTCGTCGTCGTGCCCTCGCGAAGCCTCGGGCCGGGCCCTCGTCCTCGGCGTCGAGTCGAACGGTGCTGACCTTGCCCAATGGTCATCATGCGCACCCAAGCACGAATACGCGGGGGTCTGGGGGTCGGGCCTTGGTCTGGGGGGCCAGACGCTCGAGGGCGTGTTGCCCGAGCCGCCTCACGCGCCGAACCCCGCCGTAACGGCGCCGAGGCCAGCCCCTACCGGGGTCATGCTGAGCGAAGCGAAGCATCTCTCCCGGCCCAGGGGTGCAAGCCCATCTCCATAGGCACGTTACGCCTCCCAGGCCGGTGGAGATTCTTCGCTCCGTACCACTTCGCTCAGAATGACCCCGGGACGGATGTCTGGCATGAACCAGTCGTGGTGGCGCCGCAGAAGGCGAACAACCTCACTGGGGCAACACGCCCTTGAGGTCTGACCCCAGGGCCCCACGAGCTTCATCAGTCCCGAACGGCGGCGCATTGTGTTTGTACAGTCTCATCTTCTTGTCAATCCACATGATCACCCCGTATTCGGGGATGGCCGCCGGCACGGGCATCTCGTACGGTGCCCAAGGCGGCCCCTTGTATCCTTCCACTTCCCGGTACTCGTTCTTCACGCTGTCGAATTCGTATAGCTCGTTAATGTTCGGAAACATCAGGTAACGTCCTGAAATCGGATCGACCACGAGCTTCCCGTGGCGGATGGTCATATCGAAAGGCAGATCCTTCAGAGGGGTGACGTTACCCTTGGCATCGACTTTCACGACCGACCTGCTGTCATTGCCCGCGATCAGCAGCATCTCCTTGAGATAGGGGTTGTACCGGGCCAGGGCGTGCTGGGGGCTGAAGGGGATGTCGGCCAGGGGTTTCCATTCCTCGTTCTTCTCATCCAGGATCACGAGGCCTCCCCGCATGCCCTTCTTCTTCGTATCCAGGTGCGCCATGAGGCCCAGGCCAGGGAAGAACTCCATGCTCATGCCCGAGCCCCCCGTGAACCTCGTCCACTTGTTCTCCGCCAGGTCGTACCGGTAGGTGTGGCCTCCGATACAATGGTAGAATGCGCCCTTGTCCGGATCGTACGCGTTCTTGCCATAGACATGGCCAAAGGCCGTCTCCCGCGTATCCTTGAAGGGACCCTCGCCGGGCACGCCTTTCTCAGGATCCCAGCCAAAGGGTCCGGGAATCACGCGCCATGTGTTGTTCGCCTCCGTGTAGGCGATGAACTTGAGCTGCTTGCGGAACCCCAGGTAAAGAAACTGGCCGGTCAGGGAATCCCAATGCCCGTCATCCGTCCACCCCGCAATGTGGTACCCTCGGAGTTTGCCGTCGGCCGACTGCCCCACAACGACCGCCATGAGCCCCTCGGGACGCTTGCACTCCACCTCCGCCCATGTCCCGGGTTTCATGCTCGCCGCGACCTTCGACAGTTCCGTCCTGCCCCTGCGCTTCGCGACCTCTTTCGCAACATCACCAGGACCTTCCGCGGCCATAGCCGCTGAACTGAACACAACCAGACCCAGCACACTTGCTGTCAGTGAATTCGGTTCCATGTCATGGATCCTCGCGTACTCGGGGGCAGGTCTTCGTCTGGAACTCAGATCACGTGTGGCGGTCAGGTAATCGTGGCGCGCAATGGCGAGTTAAAGGGCGGACCAATACGCTTCCTCCGGACCAAGAGATAGCCGAGCTTCTGCAGGGCTCGGCTGAGGGCGGCGCGCGCCACAGCGGCTCGCGCTCGGGTGTCGAGTTCTGCGTCTGGGCTGAGGCCGAGTTCGGCTCGGACTCGGGTTTCCATGTCGTTGACGGTGGCCTGGAAGGCCTGGCGTTCTTCGGGGCTGATGGGTGTGCGCGCGAGCCAGGCTTCCTCGGGGCTCGGGCCGTTGGGGCCCCAGGGCATGGTGGTGTGGTTGCCCTGGCTTCGGGCGGCTTCGAGGTCGTCGGAGGTCCAGCCGCCGGGTCGTCCATGGCGTGCGGCCTCGTGGTGGACTCGCGTCTGTAGGGACCCGATGCCCGCTTCGGCGCTGCCATTATAGCGCGGGGTGCCAGGGGGTGACAAAAGGGGTCTGGGGGTCAGACCTCAAGGGCGTGTTGCCCGAACCGCCTCGAGCGCGCAACGCCGCCGGAGCGACCCCGACGCCCCGAGGCCAGCCCCTACCGCGGTCATGCTGAGCGAAGCGAAGCATCTCTCCTGGCCCAGGGGTGCAAGCCCATCTCCGAAGGCGCGTTACACTTCCCAGGCCGGTAGGGGTTCTTCGCTCCGTGCCACTTCGCTCAGCATGACCCCGGGACGGATGTCTGGCATGAAGCAGTCGTGGTGGCGCTGTGAAGGGCGAGCAGTCCCATTTGGGCAACATGCCCTCGAGGTCTGACCCTGGGCCGCGTCCAGGCCGCTTGGATGCTGTGCCTGGCACGGCAGGGGGAAGGGAGGAACGGCGGCGTCAGGCCCTCCGCCGCCGCCGACGACGCAGCAAGGCCAGCCCACCCAGAGCCAGCAACGCCATCGTGCTCGGCTCGGGCACCAGCGTGAGGGTCCCGTATGTCCCGAAGAACCTCGCCTCGGCATACTGCACGCTGTCGGCCGAGCCGCGCTGCGAGGTGACCAGCACCCGGTAGCTCGTGTAGACCCCCACGTCGCCCAACGACAGCAGGTCGCCGAAGGTGTCCCGGCTGCCCGCGAAGGCGTCGAGGCCCGTCGTGCCGGAGTACAGCAGGGCCCAACTGGCCCCCAGCGTCAGCGCGGTGCCGCTCGCGTTCGAGCCTTCCAGCGTGATCGTCAAGGGGTCGCGCTCGGCGGCGTCGTTGGCCGTCCGGAACTGGAACGCGGTCAGAACGGATGGGCCAAAGACGGGCGTGGCGTAGAAGCCCGTGCCGACGCCTTTGGTCGAGCTGAGGACGGTGCTATCGCCGTTCCCGAAGTTCAGGTACTTCGCGGTGTCGCGTCAATGGCATTGGCGGGCGACTGGGTTGCGGGGTACTGCCCTCCCCCGGTGCCGGCGCTTGAGGGCGTGCTGTTGCCGCCGGCCGTCGTGCTCCAGATGCCATAGATGGGGTCGCCCGGGTTCGTGATAGGGTCAGCCGCCGCGTCGGACGCTGCCCCGAGCAACACGCCGAGCGCAGCCACGGTCGTGACGAGGCACTTGGCTATGGTCTGCACCATCAGTTGCCCTTTCAAGCCAGATTGTTGCCGCATTCTACTCGCCACTGCGTCGGCGTCAAGCACTTTTCCGCGCCAAGTCCGTGAGACTCCATAGCTATGCCTGACATGAGTGGCATGAAGGTGGCTCGAGCGCCTGGGGCGTCCAAGAGTCACCGGTTAGTGCCGCTGGGTCTCAGAGGATCAGTTCCCACGGGGTCAAAGTGATCCTCTGAAGCGCTGGGGGACCCGGGGCGTCACGAGGCGGGCTTGCGCTCGCCGCCGAGGTACTGGTTGAGCTTGCGGAGGGCCTCGTTTTCGATCTGGCGGATGCGCTCGCGGGTGAGGCCGAGGCGCTCGCCAATCTCCTCGAGGGTCATGGGCGTGGCGTCCTCGATGCCGTAGCGCATGCGGAGCACCTGGGCCTCGCGCTCGCTGATGAGGTCGAGCAGCTCGCGGATCTTCTGCTTCTCGTCCTCGTCGAAGAAGCGCTGGTCGGGGCGCGGGGTGTTGCGATCCTCGATGACGTCGTTGAGGGACGACAGGACGTCGAGGCTGACGGGTTGGGTGGAGGTGCGGGTGGCGTTGACGATGCGCTTGATGACGCGCAGGTTGCTGGTGGGGATGCGGAGCTGGCCTGCGATCTCCTCGACGCTCGGGGGCCTGCCGAGCTTGGCGGTGAGGGCGGCGTCGGCGCTCTTCCAGTGGGCGATGGTCTCGACCATGTGCGCGGGGATGCGGACGATTTTGACGGTGTTGGTGATGGCGCGGCGGATGGCCTGCTTGATCCACCAGGTGGCGTAGGTCGAGAAGCGGCAGTCGGCCGCTGGCGAGAAACGCTCGACGGCTTTGAGGAGCCCGATGTTCCCCTCCTCGATAAGGTCGGCGAACGAGAGGCCGCGGCTGACGTAGTTCTTCGCGATGGAGACGACGAGGCGGAGATTGGCCTGCGCGAGGCGGTCCCGGGCGTGGGGGTCGCCCTGCGCCATCGCCTCGGCGAGGTCTTTCTCCTCCCTGGCGGTCAGCAAGGCGATCTTGCTGATCTCGTGGAGGTACGACTCCAGACTCGCCTCGCGGCTGATCGCTCTGGGTCCGCCTGTCGCCATCCTCACCTCCGGCCCACTTCCCTCTGGGATTATAGGGGGCATGCGGGATCGAGTCAAGCGGCCCCGCCCGCCGGCGGGGGGGCCGTGGCCGTGTCGGGCGAAGCGCCCGCGCCGAGCGGCACCACCTGCTCCACGCGGAACGGCTCGGCGGGCGCGCCCGAGCGCGCGATGAGGGCCACCTCGGCGACCTGGAACGCCAGCGGCTGCCAGGTCGCCGCGATCCGCCCGGCCACCCGGTCGGCATCGGCCACCGACTGGAAGCGTCCCACCGACACGTGGGGCGTGAACCCCCCGAAGAAGCTCGACACGTCGTCGCACCAGGGCATCGCCTGCTCGAGGCGGGCCTGGAGCGCCGCCAGCGGCTCGATGGGATCGAGCCGCAGCCAGAGCGTGACCGACTGGGCGCTGTGGGTGAATTTCCCGAACCCGCCCAGCGCGATCTCGAAGGGGGCCACCGCCGCGGCAGCGGGCCGCAGGAGGTCGGCCGCCTCGGCCAGGCGCGCTGCCGGCACAAATGGGTAGAGCAGTGTCACGTGAGGCATCCACCGCAGGAACTGCGGGTCATGCGTGCGTCGAATGCTCTGGATCGGCTCCCAGACCGCCTCGGGCGGAATGAGCACGGCGGCGGTCAAGGGCACCTTCAATTCTTGCTCAAGTGGCAGTTCCACGGCATCCCCTGTGCGTCAAAGCCTCAGTTTCGGGCACACATTGAAGAGTTCTTCCTCGGCCTCGCGGGTCCAGAAGCCGTGCTCGTCGAGCTTCGCGGCCACGGTCGGGAAGTGCTTTGCCAGGTCGTGAAGCGGAATGAGGTCGGGCAAGGCCAGCTCGGGAAAGATGCAGATCTTGCCGCTGGTTTCGCGGTACATGACCTGGCGCATGGCCTCCCACACGCGGGCGAGGGGGCCGATGACGGCGACGGAGGTGTTCGGGCGCAGCTCGCCGCGCAGGGCTCCGACGACGACGCCCCGGAGGTCCTCGACGGCCGAGCCGCTGTTGCCGATGATCGTCACGCCGCGCTGGGAGAGGGCCGCGATGTCCACCGGCCCCTTGGTCCCCGCCTTGATTCCCGCGAAGACGTTGATCAGGCCGTCGCGGGCCACGAAGGGCTCGGTGGCCTTGATGGGCATCCAGGCGGGGCAGAGGCCCACGATATCGTCCACGCTCTCCGGCTCCACGACGTCGGCCAGCCGGGTCTTGAGGGGGTTGACGAAGCGGATCTCGATCCCCTTGGCCTCGGCCTGCGGGCGGAAGAGCGTCTCGAGCAGTGCGAGGCGCGGGTCGTCAATCTCGGTCACGAGCATCGAGCGGGGCGGCTGGGGGGCGTCGAGCGCGGTCTGGAGCCAGATCTGCCCCATCGGCCCGCCGGCGCCGACGAAGATGGCCCGCCCGCCGGGCCTGAGCCGGGTGCGGCGCGGCTTCGCATAGGTCGCGGCAAGCGTCGCCTCCGTGTGGCCCAGGAACGACAGGCCCTTGTAGTGGATGGCCCCGACATCCAGGTTGGCATTCGTGCCCGCCGGGAATGGCGGCAGGAGCATCACCGCCCCCGTCGCCATCGCGTCGGCCGCGGCCTCGACGAGCGCGACCGATGCCTCGCGCAGCACGATGTCGTCCACCGAGCCCGTGCCGGGGCTGCGCCGGAGCGAAGCCATGTCCTCCACCACTTCGGCCTTGCACTCCCCGGCCAGTTCCGCGGCATCGCCCCCGGTGAGCAGCACGCGGGCGGCGCTCCGCGCGGCCTCGGCCACAAGCGCCTCATCTGCCTTCGTCGCGCCGAGGAACCAGGTGGTGCCGCCGGGCTTGAGGGCCGTGCGGTACTCGATCTTCGCGGCCACGCAGCCCCAGGGCTCGGAGAGGCCCGCCTCGGCGCGGCCGAGGTCGTTCTTCACGAACTGCCCGGCCTCGAGACGCTTCGCGTCAATGGGGATCAGGCAGTTGCCGCGGTCGTTGGCCAGCACCTCCTCGGGCAGGAGGACATATTGCTGCATCGCGCCGCGATGGAAGTAGCCGAAGGCGTGGCTCACGCCATCCACGTAGATGTCCGCCTGGATCACGTAGCGCTCGCCGATCTTCAGCCCGTGCCGCCGGGCGACGCCGTCGCCGATCTGGACGATTTCCAGGCAGGCCTCGTGGCCTGGGATGTTCGGCTCCTTCGCCAGGTCGCGGTTGAAGAGCCGCACGTGGGCGCCGCCCTGGTCAATCACCTTGCAGTCGGAGAAGCACAAGCAGATGGCCTCCACCTTCGCCAGCGTCTCGCCGGGGCCGGGCTGGTACATCGGGATGCGCTGCGGGCGGAAGAAGCGCGCGAAGGGCGCCACGTCTATCAACTCGTGCGACATGAAGCTGATGAGATCGCGGGGGGCGGCCTCGGGCGGCGGAGCGCCTTTCGGGGCGAAGGTGCGGAAGAAGGCGGCCAGCGACTTGTCGGCCGACACCTGCCACGCCTCGAGCTGGTCCTTCGTCGCCCCGCGGGGCGGGCGGAGCGCCCTCGCGTCCAGCTCCGCCGACGACTTCGGCCCGGCGTACTCGCAGAAGTACCCCAGGCCGGTCCCGGTCAGCATGCAGGCCAGGGTCTCCTTCGGCAGCTCTCTATCCGCCATCGTGAGGCGTCTCCAACCACCCAGAACGGGAACGGCGCAACGGGCCTTTGCCGAGCACTCCCCTGATCTTAGAGGACCCGCCCGGCTATGTCAAGGAGCGAAAGCGGATGGGAGGGGGCCAACCATCCATTCGCCCAACTCCCGGCCCTCCAGCTCGAGGCGAGTCCCCGTTGACTGCTGTCGCCATTTGCGCTAGCATGCGGGACAGCCACGGCGGACCCGCACGCGCAACAGGAAGAAGCCCGATGGCGGTGGATGTCACAAGCATCTTCGATGAGTGGAAACACGACGCCAGCGACGAGAGCAAGAACGTCCGCTGCATCCGCGGCCACGACGGGCGGCTGAAGATCCAGGTGCGCGTGCGCTGCGGCATCTTCCAGTGGGAGTTCGAGGGCCGCCCCGACGGCTCGACGCCACACGGCTGCCCGTCCCTTCTCGAGCACTACCGCGTGCGGCTTCGCGGCGCCAGCCGGCGGCGCGGCGCCCGCGCCGCCCTGCGCCTGTCCAAGGCCCAGGTCGAAGAGATCAGCGAAGAAATCATGGACTACTATCAGCGCCGCGTGCTCTTCTTCCGCCTCGGCGAATACGAGCGGGCCCGCAACGATGCGCAGCACAACCTGGACCTGTTGGACATCCTTCGCAGCCACGGCGACGACTCCGAGGCCGTCGCGGAACACGAGAAGTGGCGCGCCTTCGTGATGATGGACCGCACCCGGGCCGAAGCCCTCGCGCTGTGCCAGAACGGCGCCTATCCCGACGCCGTCCACACGATAGACCGGGGCATCGCGGAGGTCGCCGACGTGTTCCGCAAGTACGGACGCGAGGATGTCATCCCCATCAGCCAGGAGATCGCCACGCTCAAGGAGCTGAAGCTCCAGCTCCGCGAGGCCTACAGCATCCCGCTCACGCGCGAGGAGATCCTCGACGGCCTCCGCGAGCAGCAGGCCAAGGCCATCGCCGACGAGGATTACGAGCGCGCCGCCCATCTCCGCGACGAAATCGCCCAGTTCGAAAAAGGCGAGGAACAAAAGGCCACGTGAAGCCCCAATGACCCCCCGCGAAGCCTTCCACGCCCTCCTGCACTTCGAGCGCCCCGACACCCTCTGCCAGTTCGAGTGGGGCTACTGGCCCGAGGCCCTCGACCGCTGGCGCACCGAGGGCCTCCCCCAGGGCGTCGAGCCGTGGGACCACTGCGGCATCACCCACTACTTCCGCCCGCCCATCGAGATCTACCTCTACCCGCCTTTCGAGCGCCAGGTGCTCGAAGAGGACGATGAGACCGTCGTCGTCCGAACCGAGATGGGCATCCTCTGCCGCGAAAGCAAGAAGGGCCTCCGCCTCCCCCAGTTCCTCAAGCACCCCGTCGCCACCCGCGACGACTTCGAGGCCCTCAAGGAACGGCTTGACCCAAAGACCCCCGGCCGCTACCCCGCCGACTGGGACGAATGGGCGGCCGCGGCCCCCGACTTCCCCCACCTTCTCTGCCTCGGACGCCGCGAGAACGGCTTCTTCGGCTGGCTCCGCGAGCTCATGGGCCTCGAGGGCCTGCTCATGGCCTACATCGAGCAGCCCGACCTCATCCACGAAATCTGCCGCTACCACGTCACCTACGTCCAGACCCTCTACGAGCGCGCCCTCCGCGACGTCGAGTTCGACTTCATCTTCCTGTGGGAGGACATGGCCTTCAAGAACGGCCCGCTCATCAGCCCGGACTTCGTCCGAACCTTCATGCTCCCCTACTACCGCGAGATGATCGACTTCTATCGCCAGATGGGCGCGAAGTGGATTCTCCAGGACAGCGACGGGAACATGACGAAGCTCATCCCCCTCTTCCACGAGGCGGGCGTGGACGGCATGCTCCCCTTCGAGGTCGCGGCCGGGATGGACGTCGTAAAGGTCCGCGAGGCCTTCCCCAAGCTCCGCATCCTCGGCGGCATAGACAAGCGGGCGCTGTATGGGAGCAGGAAGGACATTGACCGCGAGCTGAAGGCCAGGCTCCCCGCCATGTTCCGCTCCGGCGGTTACATCCCTACCCTCGACCACCACGTCCCGCCCGAAGTGCCCTACGACAACTTCCGCTACTACCTCCGCCGCTGCCGCGAAATCTACGAAGCCCATTCCTGACGCGAAAGCGGCCAATCCCTCTCGTGCTCATCTTCTCTTGACACTCCTGCCCTCACGGGGTATCATCTATCCCGTGGGGCCACGGCGCTGCGGCGGCTTCCGGGGAGATCCATATGGCCAAGCACCCTGCCAAGTGCCCGAAGTGCGGTCGCCGGCTCGAGTTTGAGACGGCCGTGGACGAGAAGATCGTCTGCCCCGGCTGCCAGGTGCTCCTGAGCATCCCGGGCAAGGTCAATCTCGCCGACAAAGTGGACCCGCTCATCGGCCACTCGCTTGGCGAGTTCAAGATCGTCGAGCTTCTGGGCCGCGGCGGCATGGGGGCCGTCTACAAGGCACGCCAGACTTCTCTCTCGCGCTTCGTGGCCATCAAAGTCCTGCCGCGCTCGCTCGCGCGCGATGCGAAGTTCATCGAGCGCTTCGGCCGCGAGGCCCGCGACGCCGCGGCGATCACCCACCCCAACATCATCCATGTCCACGCCGTCGGGCACGACAAGGGCTTCTACTTCATCGCCATGGAGCTGGTCGAGGGCGAGAGCCTGGGCGACATCCTCCGGCGCGAGGGCCGCCTGGCGCCCGACCTCGCGCTGGAGATCATGAAGCAGGTCGCCGCCGCCCTCGCCAAGGCACACGCCGCGGGCATCGTCCACCGCGACATCAAGCCCTCCAACATCCTGCTGACCCCCGACGGGCTGGCGAAGCTGGCCGACTTCGGCCTGGCGAAGCGCGCCGACGTGGATGTGAGCGTCACCCAGACCGGCGTCGTGATGGGCACGCCGCTCTACTTCCCACCCGAGGCCGCCCGGCGCGAGCAAAACGACACCCGCTCCGACCTCTACTCTCTCGGCGCCACCTTCTACCACCTCATCGCCGGGCACCCGCCCTTCCAGGGCGAGAGCGTCGCGGAGCTTGCCGTCAAGCACACCCAGGACCCCGTGCCCCCCCTGAAGCAGTCGGTGCCCGGAGCCCCGGCCGCCCTCTGCTCGATCATCCACCGGCTTCTCCACAAGGAGGCCGCCCAGCGCTACCAGACCGCCGACGATCTCCTCGGCGCCCTCAGCCGGGTCTCGTCCCACCACTCCCTGGGTGGGGCAGCCAGAAGCCCGGAAACGCCTCGCACCCCCCATACTCCCTACACTCCGCACACTCCGCTGCTCCAGAGGGAGAGGGACAAGGGCGCTGCGGGTCCGGCCGAGCGTACCGTCTCCGTGGCCGACCACCATCATCCATCGCTCGACGAGCGCCGCGACGCGAGGGCTGGCGCCCGCAAGAAGCTCATCCTCCTCGGCGGCGCCGCGGCCGCAATCGCCCTCGTCCTCGTCGTCGTCCTCGCGCTTGGCCGCGGCCACAGGGGCCAAGCCGCCCGCGCGGCACAGCCGCCCGCGCCGGCGGGCCTCCCTTCCTCCACCCCGACAACCGATACCCAACAGCCGACAACCGACAACAAGCAGCCGCCCGCCGAGCCCTCGCGCGAGGAGCCGAACGCGGAGATCGTCTTCCGCAACGCGCAGACCATGGTCGCGCGCCTCAACTGGGAGCAGGCCCAGGCCTACCTCGACAGGCTCCACGACAGGTACTCGAAGACCGCCTTCTACGCCTCCAGCCAAGCAGCCATCGAGGCCCTGCAGACGAAGGTCACTTCCGTCCTCAACCCGCAGGTCACTCGCCCACGGCCGGAGCCGCCGGAGCCCGAGCCCCCGAAGCCCGAGCCGCCCAAGCCCGAACCCCCGCCCAGCACCGGTCCGACCGACCTGGCCCTGCTGCCCAACGGCTGGCGCGTCGGCAGGGGTGCGAATATGGGCACCCAGATCAACAGCTCACGGGAGGATGGCGGGGCGTGCGTGTCGGCGGACGGCCTGACGCTGCTCTTCGGCTCAGGTCGGCCGGGGGGCCAGGGCGGTACCGACCTGTGGCTCTGCACGCGCCGCAACGCCGCCGAGCCATGGGGCACACCGGTGAACCTGGGACCAACAGTCAACAGCAGCAGTATGGACCTGGAGCCATATCTCTCCCCCGACGGTCTGACCCTGTGGTTTGCCTCAGAACGCCCGGGGGGCCAGGGCCGCCACGACCTGTGGACGTCCACGCGCCGCAGCGCCACGGAACCGTGGGGCGCGCCCGTGAACCTTGGCCCGACGGTCAACAGCAGCAGCGAGGACGCCGGTCCCTGCCTCTCCCCCGATGGCCTGGTGCTGCTCCTCTCTTCGGATCGCTCCGGGGGCCAAGGCGGTTGCGACCTGTGGATATGTACCCGCCGCGGCCCCACTGAGCCCTGGAGCGCGCCGGCCAACCTCGGGCCTGTGGTCAACACCAGCAAGGCCGAGCTGGCCCCGTGCCTCTCCGCCGACGGGCTCACCCTGATCTTCAAGTCCGATCGCTCGGGCGGGCATGGGGCCGCCGATCTCTGGATGTCCACGCGCCGCAGCGCGACGGAGCCCTTCGGCCAGCCGGTCAACCTCGGCCCTATGGTCAACAGCAGCCAACAGGAGGGCGGACCCACGCTATCCGCCGACGGTCGTACGCTCTACTTCTGCTCCACGTGCCCCGGCGGCCAGGGGAGCTCCGACCTCTGGCAGTCGCCGCTCCAGCCGCCCGAGCACTTGCAGTGGGGCGAGTGGGTGGACCTCTTCGACGGAAAGACCCTCAAGGGCTGGAGGACCCTGGAAGAGGACCAGTTCGCGGACCACGGCGACGTCTCGGTGAGCGATGGCGCACTCCTCCTCCAGCGCGCCCGGGCGACAAACAAGCTCACTGGCATCGCCTGGGCGGGCGATTTCCCGAGAGAGAACTACGAATTCACCGTGGAGGCCCGCCGCCTGAGAGGTGGCGTGCCATTTCACTGCTTCTTCGTTCGCTTTCCCGTCGGCGACGCCTCGTGCCAGTTCAACCCGCGAGGCATGAATGGGACTGGCTTGTCGCCTGTTGACGGGAAGGACTACGGTAGCAATGAGACCACGCGCAAGGATATCACGATCGAGGACGAGCGGTGGTATCGCTCGACGGTGCGCGTGACTCCCGGCAGGATTCAGGCGTGGATTGACGACCAGTGCGTCGCAGACCTGGCGACCCAGGGGAAAACGCTCGGCGAGCCCGACAGCGCCGGACCGTTTTCGTTTAGCGTACCGTACACTTCCGACATTGCTTTCCGCGCCATCCGGCTCCGCCGCCTCACGGCCAAGCCGGCGGTGGTGGCCGAGGACCCCGCGAAGAAGGCCGAGCTCGAGCGGCTGGCGGCCGAGCGGAAGAAGCGCGCGGAGGCCGAGGCGAAGCTCGCCCAGACCCTCAAGCCCGTCGAGGTGCTGGTGCGGGTCTGGGGCTTCGCCGCCGCCCTCGACGCCCTCTCCAAGCTCAAGCCGGAGGATGTGGCGGCCGGGACCGCTCTGCCCCGCGAGGAAGTCGCCCGCCGCCTCGCCAGCCGCCGCGACGAGCTCGAGCGCCTGGCCAAGCTCAAGGCCAGCATGATCGCCAGGATCAACCACTCGCAGCCCCTGCTGCGCAAGGGCTCGCTCCTCATCCCAGGCATCAACGCCGACCTTGTGAAGGCCGACGACAAGGGGATCACCGCGAGATTCGAGACGGGCAAGACCGAACTCCACGAATGGACCGACCTCAGCGACCGCTCGGTACAGAGACTCCTCCACATTTCGACCGACGCCGAGAACGCCGACGACTGCCTTGCCGCGGGCATCCTGGCCCTTGCCCACGACGACCCAGGCACGGCGGAGAAGCACTTCGAGCAGGCGCAGAAGCTCGGCGCGGCCATTGACCGCTACCTCGACCCCCTCGCTGCGGCGGCCTTCGCCCACGCGAAGACGCTCTGCGCCAAGAAGCAATTCGCCGAGGCCGACGCCGCGCTCGCCAGCATCGAGAAGCGTTACGCCAAGACCTCCTGGCTCGCGGGCCACAAGGATGAGCTGCCCGCAGCCAGGGAGGCAGTGAAGACCGGCCTCGCCGAGGCCGGGGCCGAGCAGCTCTACGCCCAGGCCGCCGGGTGCTTCAAGAAGAGCGACCTCTACAGCGTCAAGCCCCTCGTCGAGAAGCTCAGGGCCGGCTACGCCCAGGCCCGCGCCGTCACCGACCTGGACCGCAAGCCCTCGTTCGCCGAGATGGCCGCCGCCGCCGACGCGCTCGGGCAGTTCCTCACCGTCCGCCGGGATGGCGAAGGGAGCTTCAAGAGCATCCAGCAGGCGCTCGACGCCGCGCCGGCCAACAGCATCATCGAGATCCAGGACGATGAGCACTACAACGAGCGCCTGCGCATCACCAAGGAGGGAATCACGCTGCGCGGGAAGAAGGGCTGCTGGCCCCTGATCATGTACAGGGGCGCCAGAGTGTCCGATGACCGGCCGCTGGTCGTGAGCGCCGGGCGAGCGACCCTCGAGCAACTCGTCGTCTGGGTCCAGCCTGGGGCGAGTTCCGGGGACCGCTGCATAGACTGCGAACGCGGTCCGGTCTCCGTCCGCTCGGTCATCGCCTGGCAGCTGAAGAAGCCTTCGGAGGTCGAGAACTGCTTCGTTGTCAAGGACGTCAATCTCTTGGACAGGGGCGTCGTACGAGACTCCTTGCTCCTCTCAGCGGCCTGCGATGACGGGGGCGGCGCCCGCATGACCAACGCGCGCGTCGAGAACGTCTGGGCGGGCAATGTGCGCGTCGGCCGCCAGGGCGAGGTGCGGTTCTGCACGGTGCGCGGCAGTGTGGTAGTGGGTGGAACGGACTGCGTTGTCCTCGACTCCATCGTCAGCGACGTGCGCTCGACAAGCGGGGACGTTCGAGTGGAGAACTGCAATGTGTTCGGCAAGGACCCCTTCTGGGATCTCGCCAAGCCGGGGAAGCGCTGCATCCGCGGGGACCCGCAGTTCAACGACCCGGCCGACTTCGACTACCGCGTCAAGCCTACCAGCCCCTGCCGCAAGAAGGCGTCGGACGGGGGCGACCTCGGGTGCCGCTACACGCCCGAGATGGTCAAGGTGCTGGAGAAGGCGCTGGAGTTGAGGAAGAAGGGGATCATCAAATTCTGACGTAGGGGCAGGTCCCCGTGCCTGCCCCTGCACGGGAACGGGGGTTGCCCCGAACCGCAGAGGGCGGCCACGGGGAGCCCCCCCTACGCCGACCGTCGGTTGCCGCCTGAAGGCGGGACTACGAGCAAGATGAGGGAAGGGGAGAAGAAGTCGCCCTTGAATCGCCTGCCGCGTCATGGTGAAATGGGGGCATGACTCGCCTCGCACTGGCCGCTGCAATCCTGTCGCTTCTGTCGCAGGCAGAGTCCCTCGCGGGCTCGCCGGTGGGGCCGCTGGTGCTGGATGCGCACCATCGCGCGGAGGTGGACGAGCGCGGGGTGTGGCGCCTCGAGGCGGAGAAGGGGACGCTGCTGGCGCACTGCGGCCTGCGGGTGTGGGCGAAGGAGCGGTTCGAGACGCAGTCGAACGCCCGGCCGTCCGCGCCGCCGAGCGACGGGCCAGGGGGACGGGCGTTCGCAGGGACGCTTCGGTGCGGGCAACGGCGGGTGGAGTACTGGCAGACGCTCACGCCCGTGCCCGGCGGGCTGCTGGTGCAATACGCGGTCGCCGCGGGGGAGCTGGCGGAGACGGAGGAGGTGGCGGCCTGCTTCGAGCTGCCGCTGCCGACGTTTGCGAACGCGACGTTCACGATCGAGCCGGGCAAGCCGGTGAGCGCCCCGGCCGAGAAGGCGGCGGAGCCCCGGCTGCTCGAGCAGGACGCGACGACGCTGGTGGTGGAACGGGACGGTCGCGGGGCAGAGACGCCCCGCCCACAATCGCCAGAGCCACGCAGGGCGGGGACGCCCCGCCTACAGTTTCAGCGGCGGCCGACGGGGAAGATCATCGTCCAGGACGCGCGGCACTGGGGGAATCCGTGGATCGAGGTGCAGCTCTACGCGCGGCGTTCGGTGGGGGACCCGCCGGGCTGGCGGTCGGTGAGCTTTCTGGTGAGCGTGGGGAAGCCGGGCGCGGCGCCGGTGATCGCGGCGGTGGTGCCGGGCAAGCCGGTGGTGCCATGCCACGAGGTACACGAGGCGGAGGTGCACCTCTGGGCGGCGTATGAGAACCCATACGACCCGGCCCAGGTCGAGGTGTGGGCAGAGGTGGTGGCGCCCTCGGGGGCGCGGCCGCCCGCACTAGGGTTCTTCACGCGGGACTACGTGCGCTCGCAGGAGCAGGAGGCGGAGCGCCTGACACCAGTCGGCCTCGGCTCCTGGCGGCTGCGGATCACGCCGACGGAGCCGGGGGCACACGTGTATGTCGTGAAGGTGAAGACGCCGGGGGGCACGGCGGAGTCGAAGCCGCTGTCGTTCAGCGCCGCGCCTTCGACGGGTCAGCGGTTCCTGCGCGCCCCGAGGACGCAATCGCTTTACCTCGAGCATGCGAACGGGGAGCCATGCTTCCTCATCGGCCACAACTACTGCTGGCCGCCCGCGAAGCAGGGCACGTATGCGGCGGAGGCGGCGTTTGCCCGCATGGCGGGCGCCGGCATCAACGCCACCCGCCTGTGGCTGTGCACGTGGGGCATTCGCATCGAGGGGGACCGACCCGACGACTACCGGCTCGACGACGCCTGGCGGCTGGATCACCTGCTGCGGACGGCTCGGGAGCGGGGCCTGTACGTGCAGCTCTGCCTCGACAACTTCCAGGACCTCGCGGCGAAGGAGCGCGCGGGGCAGAACCCGTATCTAGCGCAGAACGGCGGCCCGTGCCAGGCCCCCGCCCAGTTCTTCCAGCACCCGAAGGCCATCGAGCAGCATCGGCGGCGCCTGCGGTACCTGGCGGCGCGCTACGCGCCGTTCACGAGCGTGCTGGCGTGGGAGCTGTTCAACGAGGTTTCGTATGCCAGCGACACGCCGCACGACCCGGCGGTGCTGGCCTGGACGAAGGGGGCGGCGGGGGCGTTGCGAAAGCTCGACCCCCACGGCCACCCCGTTACCATCAGCCTTGGCCTCACGGGCGACTGGGATGACCTGTGGCGGGCGCCGGAGTTGGACATCGTCCAGCTCCACACGTATATTCCGCGTCCCACGGAGGGCGCGGAGCCGCGCAGCCTCGACGCGGCGGCGCTCGTCTTGAGCCAGAAGGATGCCTTGGAACCGATCAAGAAGCCGATCCTCATCGCGGAGTTCGGCTTCCTGGGCACGAGGGACTTCAATCCCCTGAACGAGGCCGACACGACCGGGGTGCACCTGCACTCGGCGCTGTGGGCGTCGGCGCTCGGCGGCTGCGCGGGGACGGCCATGCACTGGTGGTGGGACAGCTACGTGGCCGAGCGCGACCTCTACTACCACTACGCGGCGCTGGCGAGCTTCGTGCGCGCCGGCGCGCTGCCGGGGCCGGAGTGGGTGCCGATCCGCAGCAAGGCCGGGGGCGAGCTGTTCGTCCTGGGGTCCAGGGGCCGGGATGCCGCGGTGCTGTGGGTGCGGCACAGGGACAACACGTGGTACCGCCGCGTGGTCGAGCGCCGCGGCCCGGTCGCCTTCGGGGGCGCGGCCATCGAGGTGCCCCGTCTCGCCGAGGGGCGCTACCGGGTCGAATGGTGGGATACGTATGCGGGGCAGCCGATCACCCACGCGACGCTGCGGACCAGCGAGGGCACGCTGGTGCTCCGGCCGCCCGAGCGCTTCCCCGACGTCGCGTGCCGGGTCACCCGGCTGACGGAGTAGACGACCCTGGGCCAAACAGAACCGGGCACGACGAGGGGTTTCGTCGTGCCCGGTGATGTTTCGAGCGGCGGCCCGGAGCCGCTGGACGACGCGCTACCACTGCTCCCGGTCGGCCACGCCTATGGCGAAGGCGTCAATGCCGTGCGGGAGGACGAGGGCGTGAGCGGAACGCGTGGGGGTGGCGTCGTTGCGGCGGCGGCACTTCTTGCAGATGCGGTGGCACCGATCGGTCCACATGCGCTTGCCACAGCCGAGGCAGGTGAGCCACTTCTTCATCGTGTCGGCGACTGCTGCTTGGGTCATTGTCGGGCCTCCACAGCCAAAGGAATTTCGCAAATGCCCGGCGACTGCCGGGAAGCAGGAGCAATTTCCGTGCCATTCCCGGCGCACATGGCCGCCTGGCCGCCACTATCTCTCTAATGCATTGATATCTGGACACTTACGCCTGAGCCCCGGCGGCCCCTCCCTGCTTGTCGGCTCCCCTACACACAGTTCTGTGTCCCAGATCGTACACGATACCTACCATATCGGTAGTCAGTTCCTGTTGCCGGAGGTGGCACCACAGGCAAAATGCCTGTGCCGCCTCCTGAAAAGGGGCGGCGGAACTGGCCCCCGCGGGACGTGCGCCGACTGAACCGTTGACCCGCGACGGATTTACGCTTGCAGGGAAACGGCTCAGCGGTATAATCTAGAGCAGAGAGGCAACCGGGCTGGCGCCCCTTCGAGAAGCATGTGTCGCTTCACCGCCAAGCCGAGGCGCGCCCCAGTTCCCTGCCGCAGGAAGCCCTTATGCTCGGGAAGCTGGCCGCTATCACGGGAAATGCCTTCCGGGAGACCGTGCGCCAGCCGGTCTTCTGCATTCTCGTGGGCATCGCCCTGGCGATGATTGCCCTCAGCCCCACCTTCGCAATGTTCACCCTGTTCGAAGACGTGAAACTGGTCAAGGAGATGGGGCTTTCGACGATCCTCCTCACCGGGCTGCTGCTGGCCGTGCTCTCTGCCTCGAACGTCGTGTCGGAGGAGGTGCGGGGCCGAACGGCACTGATGGTGGTGGCCCGCCCGGTAGGCCGGGGCGCGTTCGTGCTGGGGAAGTTCCTGGGTATCGCGCTGGCCCAGCTTGCGGCGGCCGGCCTGATGAGCCTGGTGCTCGTGCTCACCGTGCGCATCGGGGTGCCCGAGGCGGCGTACACGAAGCTGGATACGCCGGTGATCTGGGCCGAGCTCGCGGCGGCGTTCCTCACCCTTGCCGCGGCGGTCGCGGCCAACTACTTTTTCGACAAGCCGTTCCCGTCCGCGGTCCTCTTCGCGGCGATCGCGTTCTTCAGCCTCGTGTTCCTCGGGTTCGCCTTCCTGGACAAGGATCTGAAGCTCGTGGCGTTCCTGGAGGCGATGGACACGGAGACGCTGAAGGCCTGCGTCGCGCTGTTCCCGATGGCCGCGGTGCTGACGGCGGTGGCCGTGGCGTGCGCCACGCGCCTGACCCTGGTGGTGAGCATGGTCGCGTGCGTGCTGTTCTTCGCCCTGGGCACGCTCTCCGAGTATCTCTTCGAGCAGCTCGCGGCGACGAGCCGGCTGCTGTGGGCGCTGCCGCACACGCTGCTGCCTAACTTCCAGGTCTTCTGGATGGGCGACGCACTGGCCGCGGGGAGCGCGATCCCGTGGGCGTATTTGTGGACCGTTCTGGGCTACGGGGCGCTGTGTTCGGCGGCGCTGGTCTTCCTGGGCATGTTCCTGTTCGAGGGCCGCGAGATCCAGTGAGACGCCGAGCGTTGACCACGGAAGGGTTGTGACGTTGGAGCAGACAGAACGGCAATTGCCGCTGCGGCGCGCGGAGACGGCGGCGCTCTCCACCCTGGCCGTCCAGGCCGTGGCGGGCGGTCTGGCCCTGCTGCTGGGCCGGCTGAGCGGCTCGATGGCCGCCGAGGCCGAGGCCTGGCACCTGCTGGCGGGCCTCGTCGTGTGGCTCGGGGCGTTCGTGCACCAGCGCCTGAGGCGTCTGGCCATCGAGGAGGGCCTTACCGCCGAGGCGATCCGCCGCGGCCGCGGGGCGCCGGCTGGCCCGGCGCTCTTCGAGGCCGAAGGGGCGGACCTGCTCACGGCGCGCAACCGCCTCGCGCAGTTCGAGAAGTACTTCCTTCCCGCCATCTCCATCGTGGTGGTCCTGCTGCTGGCCGGGGTGTCGTACTTCTCGATTCGGCGGCTCGCCGCGCCCGCGGCGGCGCCGGCGGAGCCGTTGCGGAACTTCTGGGGCTTCGCAGGCATCGCCTTCGTGACGTTCCTGCTCGCCAAGTACGCGGCGGGCCTGGCCACGCAGGCGCCCTGGCGCCCGCTACGGTCGGGCGCCAGCTACATGATGTCGTGCGCCCTCGGCAGCCTGCTCGTCGCTGTGTCGTTCGTGTTCTGCTTCTTCGAGCTGCCGGTGGCCGAGCGAGTGGTCGCGTGGGCGATCCCTGTGTCGCTGGCCGTGGTGTCGGTGGAAGTCCTCCTGCTGCTCGTGATGGGGGCCTACCGGCCCCGTGCGGCGGGCGAGGAGGCCCGCCCCGCTCACGACAGCCGCCTGCTGGGCATGCTCACCACGTCGCGCGGCATCCTGCGCACCACGGCCGAGACGCTCGACTACCAGTTCGGCTTCAAGGTGTCCGAGACCTGGTTCTACCGCTTCATGGAGCGTGCGATCGGCCCGCTTCTCCTCTTCATGGCCGTCACGCTGGAGTTGCTCACCTGCTTCGTCATCGTGGGCCCCGGCGAGCAGGCGATCGTCGAGCGCTTCGGCGTGCCGCGCGCGAGCCACGTGCCCTTCGGCCCGGGGCTGCACGTCAAGTTGCCCTGGCCCATCGAGATCGCCTACCGCTACCCGACGGCTCGCGTGGAGGTGCTGGTCGTCGGCGAGCAACTCCTCGACGAGCCCGGCTACGAGTGGACGAAGAGCCACGCGAAGCAGCCCTTCACCCTGATCACGGCCACCCACATCCAGGAGCTTCCGGCGGCGGAGGCCCTGCCCGGCGAGGGGGGCGCCGGCGCGCCCGCCGCGCCCAAGGTCGCCGCCCAGCGACCCGTCCCCAGCGTCGGCCTCATCACCGGGACCGTGTACGTCCTCTACTATGTCGAGGACTACCACGCCTTCCTGTACAACCACGAGGACCCGAAGAGGACCCTCGACGCGCTGTGCAACCGCGAGCTGACGCGCTACGCGGCGAACTCGGACTTCCTGGAGCTGCTGGGCTCCAGGCGGCGCGAGGCGGTCGAGCACCTGAAGGCGGCCATCCAGAAGGCGGCCGACGACGAGGCCCGCAAGGGCCGTGGGAAGCTCGGCGTGCGGATCGTGGATGTGGCGCTCCAGGGCCTGCACCCGCCGATTGACGTCGCCGGGGCCTTCGAGGAGGTCGTCGGCGCCATCGAGGAGCGCGAGGCGAAGGTCTGGGCCGCCCGCGGCCACGCCAACAGCGTGGTGCCCCGGGCGACGGGCTACGCCGCGAGGGCCATCGCCGGCGCCGAGCAGTACGCCGCCGACCGCAAGTACATCGCTCCCGCCGCCGAGGAGGAGTTCAAGAAGCAGCTCGAGGCCTGCCGCAAGGCCCCGAGCGTCTTCAGGCACCGAAAGCTCCTGAGCGCGCTCAAGGAGGCCCTGCTCGACGCCCGCAAGATCGTCAAGCCGGCCTGGGTGAGCGTCCAGGAAGTCATTCAGCTCAACCTCGAGGAGAAGATGATGCCCGGCGTGGGACTGACGCCCGACCTGGGCACGACAGGAGGCCCAACCCCGTGAAGACCCGAGGCAAGTTCACCATCCTGGTCGCCGTGGTGCTCGTGGCCGTGCTCCTCACGTTCCTGGTCTCGTTCCAGGTGCGGATGGATGAGACGGCCATCGTCTACACCTTCGGCCGGGCCACGCGCGAGATCACCGAGGCCGGCTTCTGCCTCAAGCTCCCCTACCCCATCCAGACGGTCACCAAGTACAGCAAGCGCACCCGCATCTTCGAGGGGAAGTTCCAGGAATACCTCACCAGGGACCAGCACAACCTCATCGTGGAGATCGCCGCGGGCTGGTCCATCGAGCGGCCCGCGCAGTTCGAGGAGAAGGTGGGCAGCGAGGGCAGCGCCGAGGAGAAGATGGCCGCCCTCGTCGGCGGCGCCGCCAACGCCATCGTGAACAGCCACGAGCTGGCCGACTTCATCTCCATCGGCACGGACCACGCCTATGCCAACGTCGAGGCCGAAATCCACAAGGCCGTGGAGGCGGAGGCCATCGAGCAGTACGGCATCCGCGTGTCGCTCCTCTGGATCACCCGGCTCGGCCTCCCCGAGGACGTGACGAAGCAGGTGGTCGAGCGGATCAAGGAGGAGCGCGGGGCCAAGGCGAAGGCCCTGCGCGCCGAGGGCGATTCCAAGGCCGAGGGCCTGAAGGCCCAGGCGGACACCAAGGCCAAGGAGATCCTCACCAAGGCCGAGGCCGAGGCCCGCCTCATCCGCGGCGAGGCCGACAAGACGGCCTCCGCACACTACGCCGTCTTCAAGGAGGACCCCGACCTGGCGAACTTCCTCACCAGCATCGAGGCCATCCGCAACCTCAAGAAACGCACCACCTACATCCTGACGCCCGACACGCCGCCCTACCACCTGCTCAGCCCCAGCTTGAAAATCCCCGGCGCCGAGAGCCCCAAGGCGCCCGACCCCGTCCCGCCCAAGGCCCGCGAGAACTAGGAGTCCCGCGCCGTGGCAGCCCCACACGAGCCCCCACGAACCCAGACGACGAGCGAGCGCGCGGCGCTGAGCGGCGACGTGGCCAGCCAGGCCCTCAACGAGGCGCTCCGCGTGAGCTTCCGCCTGCTCAAGGTGGCCATGCTCCTCGTCGCCCTCCTGTTCCTCGGCTCCGGCATCTTCACCGTCAAGCAGCACGAGCGGGCCTTCATCCTGCGCTTCGGCCAGGTCGTCCAGCACACCGACCCCGTCACCGGCAGGCCCACGCCCATCGTGGGCCCCGGCCTCCACTTCGCCTGGCCGTTCCTCATTGACGAAGTCGTCCGCTTCCCCGTCCAGCGCGAGCTGGACCTGCTGGTGAGCAGCTTCTGGTACGCGGAGCCGCCGCCGGGCGAGCGGCGCGCCGCGCCGCCCAGCCTCGCCCCCGGCCTGGGCGGCTACAACCTCACCGGCGACGTCAATATCCTCCACTCCCGCTGGATCGTCCGCTACACCGTCGCCGACCCCGTGAAGTTCTGCGAGCGGCTGGGCGGCCCGGCCGAGCTGGCCTCGGACGAGCCGAGCAGCACGATCCGCATGCTGCTCACCCACCTCACCGAGAGCGCCGTCATCCGCACCATGGCCCGCTACCAGGTGGACGACGCCTACCGCGGGCGCCGCTCGGAGCTTCAGCGCGACGTCAAGAAGGCGCTCATCGCCCAGCTTCAGTCGCCTGAAACTCACTTTGGCATCGAGATCAGCAATGTCATCCTCGAGGTCATCACCCCGCCGCTCCAGGCCCGCAAGGCCTTCGACGACGTCACGATGGCCGGCGAAGAGAGCCGCAAGCTCGTCGAGACCGCCTGGGGCTACAAGAGCAAGACCGAGACCGAGGCCGGTGGCCAGGCCGAGCGCATCCGCAGCGAGGCCCGCGCCTACGCCACCCAACTCGTCGCCGAGGCCCAGGCCGACGCCAGCTACATGAGCGAGCTGTTCAAGCAGTATCCGACCGACCGCAGGATGCTCAGCCACTTCCTGCGGCAACGCCTCATCGAGACGCTCGAAGAGGTCTTCCAGGCGGCGGAGGAGATCTACGTGTACGACCCCAGCGCCAAGAGCGAGTTCCGCCTCTACCTCGCCCGGGACCCCGACGCCGTCCGCGAGATCATCCAGCGCCGCTCCCGGGAGGAGCGAGAGCGGCAAGAGCAGGAAAGGCGAGAGAAGTCACCCTAATGGCCAGCCACGCACACGCCCACGATCACGGCGAGCACGAGGAGTCGGTCTTCGACCACCGCCACGACTACTTCGACACCGGGCATCCCGACGCCGAGGGCGCCGAGGCCCGGCAAACGAAGGTGGCCTGGCGCCTCTTCGGCACGCTGCTCGGCGGCGCCCTCGTCGCCAACGCCTACCTGAGCGACTGGCTGATGCCGGAATCGCTGGGCGTGGGCGACCTGAGCGCCGTCATCGGCGCACTCGTCCTCGCCGCCCCGCTCCTCTGGCACTCGATCCGCGACCTCACGGAGGGCCAGTTGCGGATGGACGAGTTGGCGGCGCTCGGCATCCTGGCCGCCATCAGCCTCGGCCAGTACCGCACGGCCGGCGTCGTCGCCTTCCTGCTCCTGGTGTCCATGCTCATCCAGCAGCGGAGCGCCCTGGGCGCGCGGGCCGCCATCGAGGGCCTGCTCCGCATAACGCCCAAGACCGCCCAACGGGTCGAGGCCGACGGCACGGAGCGCACGATCCAGGCGACCGAGCTGCGGCCGGGTCAGCGCATCCGCGTGCGGCCCGGCGACAACATCGCGGCCGACGGCCTCATCCGCACCGGCCAAACCACCATCAACGAGGCCACGATCACCGGCGAGTCCGTCCCCGCCGACAAACAGGCCGGCGACCAGGTGTTCGCCGGCACCAGCAACCTCACCAGCGTGATTGACATCGAGGTCACCCGCACCGGCGCCGACACCACGCTCGGCCACGTCCGCAAGCTCATCGCCGACGCCGAGCGCACCCGCATCCCCCTGATGCGCATCATTGACCAGCACAGCCAGTGGTACACCCCCACGATGCTGATGATCGTCGCGCTCATCTTCTTCTTCACCCGCGACCCCAACCGGGCCATCGCGGCGCTCGTGCTCGTGTGCCCGTGCGCCTTCATCCTGGCCACGCCCACGGCCATGGTCGCCGGCCTCTCGGCCGCCGCACGCCTCGGCATCCTGATCAAAAACGTCCAGGACCTCGAGACCGCCGGCCGCGTCAACGCCGTCGTGTTCGACAAGACGGGCACGCTCACGATGGGCGACCTGGTGGTCACCCGCCTCCAGCCCACCCCGGGCGTGCAGCCCGAGGAGCTCCTGCGCCTGGCCGCCAGCGTCGAGGTCAACTCGAACCACCCCGTGGCGAAGGCCGTTGCCGCTGTGGCCCGCGAGGCCAAGCTGGCGCTGGGCGCCGTCGCCGACTTCGAGGAAGTCGCAGGCCGCGGTGTGCGCGGGCACGTGGACGGCGCAGCGGTGCTCGTGGGCCGCCAGACCTGGCTCGCCGAGCAGAACGTGGACCGGGCGGCCCTCGCGGCCCCCGAGCTGGCGCCGCCGGAGAACCTCAGCGTCCTCTTCGTCGCCCGCGACGGCAAGGCCGTCGGCTGGATCGGCCTCGAGGACACGCCGCGCCCCGAGGCGGTCCACGCCGTGCAGGACCTCCGCACCCTGGGCATCGCCCGCATCCTGATGCTCACGGGCGACAAGCCCGCGGTCGCCGACAAGGTGGCCGCCGAGCTCGGCTGCACCGACGTCCAGGCCGAGTGCCTCCCCCAGGCCAAGCTCGCCACCGTCCGCCAGCTCCGCGACAGCGGCTACTTCGTCGCCGTCGTGGGCGATGGCGTCAACGACGCCCCAGCCCTCGCCGCCGGCGACATCGGGGTCGCCATGGGCGCGGCCGGCAGCGACGTGGCGATCAACTCGGCCACCATCGCCCTGATGAGCAACGACCTGCGCCGCCTGCCCTTCCTCATCCGCCTGTCCACCAAGACCCGCACGCTCGTGATCCAGAACCTCGTGTTCGGGCTGCTGTTCATGATCGGCGGCCTCACCTTCGCAGGCCTCGGCTGGATGACCCCGATCCTCGCGGCTCTCCTCCACAACGTCAGCTCGTTCATCGTCATCTTCAACAGCGCCCGGCTCGTGAGAATGGGCGAGGAGTTCGCCCCACATACCCCGAGTCCGCAATCCGCAATCCGCAATCCGTAACCAGACCCGAGAGAGAGCCTCAGGACACGTCGCCGGCCTTTCCTGTTACGGATTACGCATCACGGGTTGGTCTCTGGAACGTCCTACTATGCCACTCAACGCCAATGAATACGTCGTCCAAACCGTCAACCTGACCAAGGTGTTCCGCGACTTCTGGCGGCGGCCAAAGGTCCGCGCCGTGGACCAGCTCACCCTCGAAGTCCATCGCGGCGAGGTCTTCGGCCTCCTCGGCCCCAACGGCTCGGGCAAGAGCACCACGATCAAGCTCCTCCTCGGCCTGCTGTTCCCCACCAGCGGCGCCGTGCGCGTGCTGGGCCGCCCGCCGCGCGACGTGAGCGTGAAGGCGCGCCTCGGCTTCCTGCCCGAGGAGACCTATCTCTACCCGTACCTCAACGCGGCCGAGACGCTCGAGTTCTTCGGGCGCCTCAGCGGCCTCTCGCGCCCCGAGCGCCGCCGCCGCGTCGGCGCCCTCATCGAAATGGTCGGCCTCGGCCACGTGCGCAACCGCCCGCTGCGCGAGTACTCGAAGGGCATGGCACGCCGCATCGGCCTCGCCCAGGCCCTCGTCAACGACCCCGAGCTCCTCCTGCTCGACGAGCCGACCACCGGCCTCGACCCCCTCGGCGCCCGCGAGGTCAAGGACCTCATCCTCGAGCTCAAGCGGCGCGGCAAGACGATTCTCCTGTGCAGCCACCTCCTGGCGCACGCCGAGGACGTCTGCGACCGCATCGGCATCCTCTACGGCGGCAGGCTCTGCGTCGCCGGCAGCGTCGGCGACCTCCTGGCCCGCAGCCAGCTCACCCAGGTCACACTCCCCGCGCTGCCTCCCCACGACACCGACCGTCTCCGGGCTCTGCTGGAGGGGTTCGCCGACCCGTCGGCCATCACGATCGGCCACCCGGTGGACCGCCTCGAGAGCTTCTTCCTCCGAGCCATCGAGGAGGCGCGCCAGGCGCGGCCCGCCACCACCGGCGCCGTGGCAGGCCACTTCGAGCCGAGCCTGTTCCGCACGCTCGAGCCCCCCAGCCCTGCGGACGTCATCGAGCGCCTCACGCACCCCTCCCCCGCCACAGCGGCCGAGCCCCCCGCGCCTCCGGAGCAACCCGCCCCGCCGCCCGAGACACGGCAGGACGTCATCGAGCGCCTCGCGGTCGCCCAGCAGGCGCCGCCCAGCCCCCAGAGGCCCGCTGAGCCGGCCGCCCCCGTGGCCCCCCCGAGCGAGGCCGCCGAGGCCGACGGCCGCTCCGTCATCGAGCGCCTCGCCCACAAGCCAAAGCACGGCGGGCAGGACCAAGGGAGTTCATGAGTATGACGGCCGTGGCCCGCCATCGGCTCGCAACGCTCGCCTTCGTGGGGAGCCTGGTTGTGCACCTGGCGGCGACCGGCCTGTCCCTCCTCCTGGACATTCCCGGCATCCTCGCACCCGTGCGCATCGTGACGACGATCATCGCCCTGCCCGCGCTCGTGGCGCTTTTCCTCGACCACCCTGTGTGGACCATCGCCCGAAACACCCTGGCCCAGGCCATCCGCGTGCGGGTAGCGTTCGTGATCATGGCCGTGTATCTCGTCCTCGTTCCGGCCCTCCCCTTCGTCGTGAGGGGCGACGGCACGCTGCGTGGTCTCCTGCACGTGGTGATCGGCTATTCCCTCATCGTCGCCGGCCTGCTGCTGGGCATCCTCACGCTCACTCTCTCGACGACGACGCTGTGGACGGAGCTGCGCGACAAGCAGATCCTGCTGCTCGAGGCCAAGCCGATCCGCCGCTGGCAGATCCTCCTGGGCAAGCTCCTCGGCATCCTCCTCATCAACGCCGCCCTCCTCGCCTTCATGGGCCTCGTCACCTGGGCCAGCGTCCGCTACCTCGTCGCCCGGGCCGAGCGAGCCGCCAGGGAAATCCCCGACCAGGACGCCGCAGAGAAGCGCCGGGCGCAGAACCGCCTCCGCGACGCCAGGGAGCAGGTGCTCTCGGCCCGCCGCACCCTCCTGCCCGACCCGCCGCCCGAGAGCGACCTCGAGGAGTTCGTGCGCCGCAACGTCGAGCTGCGGTGCCGCCAGCTCGAGCGCCCCGACCGCCTGCCCCCAGAGGCCAGGGGCATTGCCGACGAGGCGGTCCGCAGGGCGGTTATCCGCGCCGCGGCCACCCAGCAGCTCACGGAGGAGTTCGGCAACCTGGTCAACGCCGTCCCGCCCCTCATGGGCCGCCGCTGGCGCTTCTCGGGCATCACGGTCCCGCGGGTGCGCGAGCTGAATGTCACCGTCCGCTTCAAGTTCTTCAGCTCCGACCGCAAGTCCGACCAGCCCGACCACGTGCGCTGGGAGTTCGGCGTGCCGAACCGCACGAAAGCGTACTACATCAACGACGCCTTCCTGCCCGACGAGGTCCACGAGATCCAGGTCCACGCCGACGCCGTGGACCAGGACGGCGTGCTCGAGGTTCGCTACTACAACGTCGAGCCGCGACGGCCGACACACATCTTCGCCGCGACCGATTCCATCCAGATGCTCGTTCCCGTCGGCGGCTTCGCGGGCAACCTGGTGCGCGGCCTCGCCCTGATCTTCGTCGAGGTGCTGTTCATCGCGGTCCTGGGGCTCTTCTGCTCGGCCTTCCTGGGCTTCCCTGTCTCGCCCATTGTGGCCCTGGCCATTCTGCTCGTGATGTTCCTCGCCAACTCGGTGAAGGTCGAGCTCGAGAAGGGCTTCACGTTCGACCAGAACAAGGAGTCCCCCGTGGCTCAGGTGGCCGAGACGGCCACGCGCGTCGTCACGACCGCGCTCCACGCCATTCTGCCGCCGTTCCACAAGTACACCCCGTCGGAGCTGGTCAGCTCGGGCGAGGAGGTGTCGCTGACCCTCGTCCTTGATGCGACCTGGAGCATCGCCCTCGTCTACGGGGGCATCCTGATGCTTCTGGGCATGCACATCTTCGAACGCCGCGAGATCGCCCTGGCAACGCCATGAGACCCACGAGCGCCACCACCGTCCGCCGCTGGAGCTTCGCCGCCGCTGCGCTGGCGTGCGCCATCCTCGCGGGCCAGGTGCTCCTGGGGCTCCAGCGCCAAGGGCAGGACGCCGGCCTGCGGGGCTTCGCAGGCGACGCCAAGGTGCCCCCCACCATCGCGCTGGCCACGAAGTCCCTCGGCTGCTTCCGCGCCATGTTCATCATCGCCCTCTGGGTGCGCGCCTCCGACCTCCAGGACCGGGGGAAATTCTTCGAGCTCAACGATCTCTTCCGCATGATCAGCCAGCTCGAGCCGCGCTTCCCCAGCGTGTGGGCCTTCTGGGCCTGGAACGTCGCCTACAACTGCTCCGTGAAGTTCCCCGCCAGCCAGGCCGACGAGCGCTGGCGCTGGGTGACGCTCGGCATCCAGATCCTCCGCGACGATGGCATCCGCATCAACCCCAAGTCGCCCGTCCTCCTCCGCGAGCTGGGCTGGATCTACAGCCACAAGGTGGGCCAGGACATGGACGACGCCCACATCTACTACAAGGTCCAGCTCGCGCTCGAGATGCAGGAGGCGCTGGGCAGGCCCCCCTACCTCGAGCGCCTGAAGGCCATGGCCGCCGCCCCGGCCACCGAACGCGACCTGCTCCGCAATCCCGCGGTCCACGCCCTCGTGGACGCCTTGCGGCAGGCGGGCGTGGACCCCTTCGCCAAGCCGCTCGACGTGGCGAACCGCGCCGCCACCCTCCCCCCGAAGGCCCTCGGCCTCCTCAACGACACCGACCGGGCCGACGCCGTGGGCGCCCTCGAGATCTACCTCCGCGCCACGCACCTGCGCGACGTCCTGAGGCTCGACGCGGGCCGCATGATCAGGCTCATGGACTTCGGCCCCATTGACTGGCGGATACCCGACGCCCACGCGCTCTACTGGGCCGCCATGAGCGTCGAGGTCTTCGGCGCCGACGTCTTTGCCGTCGCCAACTCCGACCGCATGCTCTTCCACGCCCTCACCGAGCTGTATCGCCGCGGGCGCCTCCAGTTCGAGCCGGGCACCGACGAGGAGCCCGACACCTGGGTCGCCGCGCCCAACTTCGGCTTCCTCGACGCCATCGTCCGCCTCCACGAGCAAATCGTCGAGCGCCACAAGGGCAGCGACTACGCGGAGCCCACCCGCGACGGCTACCTGAACTTCCTCCGCGACGCCGTGCTCAACCTCTACATCCACAACGACCTGAAGACCGCGACGCGCTACCTCAAGCGCCTCGTCGAGCTCGGCGGCGAGCCCGAGATGCCGCTCGAGGACTTCGTCCACCAGCGCTATGCCAAGCTCGTCGAGGGCATGACCACCGAGCAGGCCCTCAACCTCATCCGCGGCTTCCTCTTCCGCTCCCTCATGTTCGCCTCCCTCAGCGACACCGACCGCGCCGTCGGCGAGGAGAACCTCGCCCGCTTCCTCTACGCCAAGTACAGCCAGCAGAACCTAGCCCCCCGCATCATGATCCCGCCCCTGCGGGTGCTGTGGCTCGACGCGTTGCGCCAGGCCATCTACTCGTTCCGCAAGTTCCAGGTGGACGAGCTTCGCCGCCTCTACCCCACCGACGTCAAGGCCATCGAAGACGAGATGAAGAGGCTCGAAGAGGAGGCCAAGAAGCGCCTGGCCCCCCCGCCGAAGGCATCGCCGCCCGGCAAGACCTAGGAGCCTGTCCAAGAATCGCCGCGGCGTCGCCGCGCCGTGCGCCGAATTTGCGGCCACTTGGGCTTGACCACACTTGGCACAGCGCTATAATACCCGGCTCATAGCCAAGACTCGGACCGCGGTGGGTCCAGCGCTCGAGGGCCGGAGAGTTGCTGCCACGTCAGCCCCGCCTCGCCCGCAACGCCCCAGAACGGCCCCAAGGAGGACGAAGGATGGCAGAAGTCCGTGAATACCCGGCAGTGTGGCTCCAGGGCGGAAGCTGCTCGGGGTGCGTCGTGTCCGTGCTCAATGCCGTCAGCCCCAACATCCGGCAGTTGCTCGTGGACCCCGTGGTGCCGGGCCGGCACGTGAGCCTGCGGTTCCAGCCGACCGTGATGGCCGGCTCGGGCGAGGTGGCGCTCAGCGTGCTGCCGGGAACGGAGGCCGACAAGGGCTTCGTCCTCATCGTCGAGGGCAGCATCCCGACGGCGAACCCCCACTACTGCATGATCGGCGAGACCGGCGGCCACGAGCTCTCGATGCTCGAGAAGACCTGCGAGCTGGCCAGCCGCGCCCTCGCCGTCGTCTGCGTCGGCACCTGCTCGTCCTTCGGCGGCATCCCCGCCGGCGCGCCCAACCCCACGGGCAGCAAGGGCCTCCGAGCCGTGCTCGCCGAGCGCGGGATCAGCGTGCCAGTCGTCAACATCCCCGGCTGTCCGCCGCACCCCGACTGGTTTGTGCACACGGTGGCCAGCGTGTTGTTGAACGGCCTGCCGGGCGCGGATGCCCTGGACGACGTGGGCCGGCCGCTCGAGTTCTACGGGCGGACGATCCACGAGCAGTGCCCCCGCCGCCCGGACTTCGATGCCGGCAAGTTCGCCAAGAAGCACCGCGACTCCGGCTGCCTCTACCTCGTGGGCTGCAAAGGCCCCGTCACCTATGCCGACTGCCCCACCCGCATGTGGAACAGCGGCACCAACTGGTGCGTGGGCGCCAACGGCCCGTGCATCGGTTGCGTGGAGCCGAGCTTCCCCGACCTGCTCTCCCCGCTCTACGAGAAAATCTGCGAGGAGCGTCTGCCGCGCCTCGCCTGCACCACGAGAAGCTGAAGGAGCCCGACGCATGCGAAAGATCGTCATTGACCCCGTCACCCGCATCGAGGGGCATCTGCGCATCGAGGTGCTCCTGGACGGCCACGAGGTGAAGGAGGCGAAGAGCGCGGGCACGCTCTTCCGCGGCTTCGAGATCATCCTGCGCGGCCGCAGCCCGGTGGACGCCCAGCAGCTCACGCAGCGGGTGTGCGGCGTGTGCCCCATCGCCCACGCCACGGCGTCCACCTTCGCCCTCGACGCCGCCTTCGGCATCGGCGAAAAGGTGCCCGACAACGGCCGCATCCTCCGCAACCTCATCCTCGGCAGCAACATCCTCCAGTCCCACATCCTCCACTTCTACCACCTGGCTGCCCTGGACTACGTGGACGTGGCGGCGGCGGCCGACTATGCGGGCGAGAACGACGACTTGCTGGCGATCCGCGACTTCATCGCCCGCGGCCAGCTCGGCCCGTTCCTGCCCCGCTACGAGGGCGACTACCGGCTGCCCAAGGAGCTGAACCTCAAGGCCACGGCCGACTACGCCGAGGCCCTGCGCATCCGCCGCATCTCCCATGAGATGCTCAGCGTCTTCGGCGGCAAGATGCCCCACCAGTGCGGCATTGTGCCCGGCGGCGCCAGCAACGGGCCGACCGCCAGCAAGATCGCCAGCTTCCTCGGCCGACTCGACACCATCCGCCGCTTCATCAACGACAAGTACATCCCCGACGTCTTCGCTGTGGCCGGGGCGTATGCCGACCACTTCGCCATCGGCGCGGGCTGCAAGCGCTACCTCACCTACGGCAACTACGACCAGGCGCCCAGCAGCGCCCCGCTCCTGGGCCGCAACCGCCTCCTCGCCCCCGGCATCTACGCCGATGGCAAAGTGGGCAAGCTCGACATCGCGCAGATCACCGAGGCGGTGACCCACTCGCGGTTCGAGGGCAACGGCCCGCTCTTCCCCCACCACGAGACCACGGTGCCCCAGCCCGAGAAGAAGGGCGCCTATAGCTGGCTCAAGTCGCCAAGGTACAACGACGCCGTCTACGAGGTCGGCCCTCTCGCCGCCATCCTGGTCAACTATGCCAACGGCAACCCCGTGGTGACGTCGCTCGTGGATTCGGCCCTGAGCGCGGCGGGGCTCCAGGCCGAGGCATTGTCGTCCGTCATGGGCCGACACCTCGCCCGCGCCCTCCACGCCAAGATCACCGCCGACGCCATGTTCGACTGGGTCGGACAACTGAAGCCGGGCGAGCCGCATTGCGCGGAGTGGACGATTCCCGCCGCCGGCGACGGCTGCGGCATGGTGGATGCTCCCCGCGGCGCCGTGGCCCACTGGGTGAAAATCCGCGAGCACAAGACGGCCAACTACCAGCTCGTGGTGCCAACGACGTGGAATGCCTCGCCGGCCGACGACAAGGATCGGCCCGGCCCGATCGAGCAGGCGCTCATCGGCACGAAGGTGAAGGACCCGAAGAACCCCTTCGAGGTCGTCCGCATCGTCCGCTCGTTCGACCCGTGCCTGGCCTGCGCCGTGCACCTGGTGACGCCGAAGGGCGAGAAGCTGGGGGAGTTCCGCATTGCCTGACCGCGCAGCCAGTCGCCTCGTCGTCCTCGGCGTCGGCCACGAGCTGATGGGCGACGATGGCGTGGGAGTGCAGGCCGTGCGGCGGCTCTCCCGCGAGGGCCTCGGCCAAGGCGTCGAGGCCATCGAGGCGGGAACGTCGGTGATGGATGCGCTCGACCTCGTGCCGTCGGGCGCCGACGTGCTGGTGGTTGACGCGGCCACGGGCGGGCATCCGCCGGGCAGCGTGTATCGCTTCGCGTTGGGCGACCTGGCCTCGCAGCGGGGGATGAGCCTGCACGAGACCTCGCTGCCCGAGGCATTCGCCCTGGCGCGGCTGGCCGGGGCGGCGTTTGGCAACGTGATCGTCATCGGCGTGGAGCCGGCCCGGGTGGAGCCCGGCACCGAGCTCTCGCCGACGTTACAGGAGAAGATGCCGGCGATCCTCGGCGTCGTCCGCGCCGAGCTCGCCAGGCTGCTTCGAAGCGAGGTGAACGCTGGACACTTGGTTCGTGACTCTTGCGCGCCTTGCGCGCACGCGTGGGGGATGAATGGATGAATGGATGGCTGGATGGGTATCAGACAATCATCCATTCATCCACCCATCCAATCATCCTCTCTGGCTGCGGCCAGCGGCCGCATTAGGAGGCTGGTAGTCATGCTCGTCACAGAGGAAAAGCCGATCAAGGAAATCCTCGGCGCACTGGAGGCCGACAAGAAGCTCTTCGTCGTCGGCTGCGCCGGCTGCCCCGAGGGCTGGGAGACCGGCGGCCCGCAGAAGGTCGCCGAACTCGCCGACAAGCTCCGAGCCGGCGGCAAGGAGGTCGTCGGCACCACGATGATTGACTTCCTGTGCAACAAGGCGCTCGTGGGCCTGCGCCTCGGCCGCTGCATCGAGGCGCTCAAGGCCGCCGACGCGGTGCTCGTCGTGTCCTGCGGCATTGGCGTCCAGGCCACGGCCGCGATGGTGGACAAGCCGTGCCACCCGGCCCTCAACACCATCTCGTCGGCGGGGTTCCAGGGCCTTTGGCCGTCGAGCGAGCGCTGCCAGCAGTGCGGCGAGTGCGTGTTGAGCCTCACCGGCGGCATCTGCCCGATCACCACGTGCGCCAAGAGCCTGCTCAACGGCTCCTGCGGCGGCTCGCACGAGGGCACGTGCGAGGTCGAGAAGAACCGCCCCTGCGGCTGGTTCCTCATCTACGAGCGCCTCAAAGCCCTCGGCAAGCTCGACAACTACAAGAAGCTCCAGCCCGTCCGAAACTTCGGGAAGATGGACGTCCCGCTCAAGCACCGCTCCACCATCCGCTGGGCCCTCGAGGCCAAGGAGTTCTGAGCGGCCGCGGCGTCCCATAGGTCCCACACGTCCCATATGTCCCATCGGGCCTCGTGCCCACTGCAACGAAGGAGAATCCTATGAGCCGCCTCCAGCAGGAACTCGAGGCCGGCAGGTTCGTCGTCACCGGCGAGGTCGGGCCGCCCAAGGGCATTGACACCCACGAGCTGGACCACGAGCTCGAGCACCTCAAGGGCAAGGTCGTCGCCATCAACGTCACCGACATCCAGAGCGCCGTGATGCGCCTCGGCTCGCTCATCGTCTCCGAGTACATGGTCCGCAAGGGCTTCGAGCCGGTCTTCCAGCTCACCTGCCGCGACCGCAACCGCCTGGCCCTCCAGACCGAGCTCATCAGCGCCGCCTGGGTCGGCATCGAAAACGTCCTCTGCCTCACAGGCGACCACCAGGTCCTCGGCGACCACAGGGGAGCCAAGGGCGTGTTCGACCTCGACTCCGTCTCGCTCCTCCAGACGGTGAACCTGCTGAACAGCGGGAAGGACCTGGCGGGGAACGCCCTCGCGGGCGCGCCGAAGCTCTTCCCCGGCGCGGTCGTCGCCCCCGGCCTCGAGCCGATGGAGCCGCAGATCCTGAAGTTCGAGAAAAAGGTCGCCGCGGGCGCCAAGTTCTTCCAGACCCAGGCCCTCTACGACCCGCGCCAGCTCGAGGCCTTCATGAGGCAGGTCGAGCAATTCAAGGTGCCGGTGATGGCCGGCATCGTGCTGCTGAAGAACGTGGGCATGGCCAAGTTCATGAACGCCAACGTCGCGGGCGTCTTCGTGCCCGAGAATATCATGAAAGAG
>Ga0307380_10001032_pt1 | contig 41799 bp, 67 predicted proteins | sample UN3MG_FD_202239 | JGI IMG/M metagenome (GOLD analysis project Ga0307380, IMG submission 202239) | Soil microbial communities from Risofladan, Vaasa, Finland - UN-3 | ecosystem: Environmental > Terrestrial > Soil > Coastal area > Acid sulfate soil | place: Finland: Risofladan, Vaasa | collected...
TCTCCTTACTCGGTTGCCACATACACATGGTCATCATCCGAGTCATAAAATACGGTTCCCTCTGCACCTGATGATGATGGTTTTGGGGTTAACTTCAACTCACCATCTGCCAACCTGCCCTCGGTTGTCAGGATTTCCCCTAGTGTATCCAAAACCTGTATGGTTTTACCATCAGTATGGAGCGAATGGTCAGCACCTAATGACATATCTTGTGGGATTAACTTGCGGGCAGTACCACCACTTGGAGTTAGGTAGAGGTTCACCGCCTCAGTGGTTGTATTGGTATTGACAAGGATAATAGCTAGAACACTCACTGTTGCACCTGCAGTGTATAAGTCCCCAATGCTGGATGGTAGTTGTCCATCAGCTAATTGGGTTACCGTAGTACCAACGATGCCATGGAGCGTATAGTCTACCTTACTGGCAGTAGTTGTATCACCCTGTATTTTATCTCCATTATCTAATGCAATCATGTTATCCTCCTACCACCAAAGCCCACCTTAGCGCCTCAGCATCGGTATATGCACCGCCACCAATGTTATCATCCACATATTTCTTGGTGGCAGGTTCATAATCGGCATCAGGAGTGAACGCACCAACATTTTCCCTGTATAGGTAGCGGGCATCACCTCTAGTATTAGTGTGATATTGAGAATGGTCATCATCTGCTAACCCAGCTAGTTCACCATGGTCTACTGCTTTTACTTTCCACATACCTGTGGCATCATCCCAATAGAGGAAATAATTATCGGTAGGAGTAGGTACATGGACATCCTGCAACATATTTAGCTTGGTTGGTACCTTTATCATACCTTGGTATACCTCCCACTGTAACCAATCGGATGTGCTTCACCACCTACATTCTTAACTCGTATCCTGTCAGTGTAGGTGATGTCAAACCCAAATCGGGCATAGATACCAGCATCAGTAGCGGAATCAAAATCTACCTCATTGGTGCCGTCGTAAAATTGGATTTCTATATCATCCTCGTAGTAGATGTTACTTACCACAGCTTCCTTACCCTCAGCAGGTCTAATATCCAGATAAGCATTATTTTCTATGGATTGGTTATCTGAAAACACATCTCCAACATTTGGCATTAGTTCTGCTTACCTCCTGATTGGAATTTCGCCTGCATCATTCGGCGTAGGTTCTCCTCAGCATCCTCACCGTGTAGATGGAACTTGTCCATACCAAACCTAATCATTTTGTCTAGGAAATTATCCAACAATCTACCAAAATCCATTTCGCTGATTGGGATGCCAAAAACCATCATACCAGATTCGGCGGTTGTCCACGAACCTAGGTTTTCCATGAAATTATCAACATCTACCTCATTACCACCAACCAGCACTATCATAAATTTACTTTCCCTTGTTTCGGACATCGTTCACTACCTTTGGTATTACATACCCACCTAACCCTGCCACCGCTGCAATTATGATGTATAGGAGTTTGGAGTCTGGCTGGGTGCATAGGATACCAATACCTAATAGCGTTAGACATACGATGGATACTACTATTGGAACTACCTTCATATTGCCTCCTTGCTGGCTATCACGCCCAACCTCTTGGTAATCTTCTTTTATACCTCATCCCCCGCCTACCAACTCTCATAACCTGCGCTTTCATGAGGTTATGCCTACCCGCAGCACGCTGTCTGAGAGTTGCTCTCCTCACTTTTTACCTTCATGCTGTTTTACTAGCATATCCATTATACCTTCCAACTTTGCTACGTGGCGGGAAATGCCGTCTACCTTTGCAACCAACCCATCGTTAATAGTTTCATCCAGGTGTTGGACTTTTTGACTAACTTTACCATATACATAAACCCAGGTTATAATGTTTATTAGGACAAATACCCCAGCTCCGATTACATATTCCGACACTAAATACCTCCTCTGGTTATAATCATCTCCTCTTTCTCACGGCGGATTTCAAATACCATTTTGGTGAAATCAAACCCCGTTTGTGTTGCTTCTCCTACCAACTGCTGGATAATAGCATATTGTTGAGGAGTGTAGAAGGAACGGATTTTGAGTAGGTATTGGTTTTCCCTATCTGTTAATTTCTCAGGTTGTTGGACGCTTTTGGAGAGGACTTGGAAGTCCTTTTCCAACGCTAACCGAAAATTTCGGCTGAATTCAATGTTGAGGTACTCCGCACCGACATTTTTCTTGAGTTGCATGAGACCTGTGGTATCTAGGATGGCAAAGTCCTCATCCTCCTCACGCCACCTTTTGACGGTTCTTTCGGATATGCCAGCAAGGTTGATGGCTTCTCGGAGTGTAAAACCCACCGCACGGTAGCTTAGGTAGTTAGACTTCCTTGTGTTGTCTGGGTAGTAAGGAAGCATCCCTTCAACCGTCTGCGCCGTTTGTGGAACTAAATCATTCATTACAACCACTATAACATACTCAGTATATTATGTCAAGTATTTGTCAAGGGATTGCTATGTTTTGTCAAATTTGTTGTACGCTCATAAGTCACGCCATTCGTGCAAATTTCGTCGCTACGGCGTGTTTGACAGTGTAGCCAGTGTTTTGCTAGTCTATGGCATTTTTAGCCGCCAATTTGACGCTCAGGGCGAGTATTATGTCAAATGTTATGTCGTGTTGACATGTATTACATTATATGTTATACTTAATTACATGATAATTGAAGAGGAGAAATGCCAGGTGGGTGGAGAGTGGATAAGGATTATAGAGGAGATGCTTGAAAATCTAAAAAACCGCAGGGATGTTATAGAGGGTGGTATTATAAAATTGGAAAAAAGGTTAACTGAGGACAAAATCAAATATGCTAAGTTAAGGAGGGAGGGATAATACATGGATGTATGGATGACTTGGTGCAAGCGCAAAGCGAGTTGTAGGTACTGTGAACAACCTATATCCAAAGCGACGCCAATGGTTGTGGGTAAAATCTGGCGGAAGGGTGATAATTCCTCCCGCAAGTTTAATATTAAGTTATACTGGCACCCTGAATGTTGGGTGAAGAACGGATTGGATTACCTCCGCATGCACCCTTATTCACACGGCAAACATGCTACCAAGCGGCTGGGATTGTTACCAGAGGAACTTGTGGAAAGGAACAAGCTCCTGCGCCGCTATGGGAGTGCAAAGTCACGGTTGGGTAAACTCACCAACTCATCCGGTGATGTATTGCGGGTTATTAGACTGGAAACTAGGATGAAAAGCATCATGGCGGAAATCTCGCAGTTAGGAGGTATACCAAAAGGATGGAAAAATGTATCCACCACTGGGTCCGAGACCCTGATGTAGTAAAACCTAACTACGCATTATTTAGGTGTGTGAAGTGTAAGGAGACTCGGTGGTTTATTGTAGACTATGCTGCTGCGGTGTGGGCAACCTATCGCCATGGTAGGGCGGAACACCGCTCGGAGGAGTCTACGGAATAACTATAAAGGATGTCAATGCCGACAGGGAGACTAACAGCTAACGGCACTATAATGTAAACTTGGGGGTTCACCGAGCCAAGTAAAACAACGAGTGAATAACCTAACGGCGGAGGTGGGGCGGGTAATACATAATTCGGAGCGAATGAATGAAGGTTGACAGATTGGTGGTTTGGATAATTTGCGCTTGAGGAGGTAACAATCAAGCCTATACTCATAATACTCGTACCCGTGGTATGCCAAAACCTTACAATTCGTATGGTTGTTAGCTCCTGCCACGCCCTAGCCGTGTTATACAATTACTAAACGGGATGCTTACTGCTGGTATATTAACTTGACATAACGCTCGTATTGTAAGCGTGTTTAAGGCATGTAAAACGGGGCGCATGTAGTGTAGTAGATTGTGTTTTTACGAAGGACATTATGTCAAGTTGTATTGATGCTAACGAGGTTGCATATTAGTAGTATGACTGCCCCAAGTGAGGTAAAAGAAGAGGGCGTACTTGCAACATTAGTACGCCCTCAATCTTTGTTAGCTATGCTATCCCGGCATTTGCATTCACTAGGCCCTCAGCAATCGCTCTGTCACGGCATTTGCACTTGACACGCCACTGCGAACTATTGGCATTCTTTTCGCCCGTGTGACTATCGAACTCAGCCAATTCCTCAGCATTAGCGAATTTGTCAAACACTTCTGATAATGCCATGCCAGTCATTTCCTTTGTTGTTTTGAACTCAATAGTAGCCACTTTCGCTATGCCTTTGCCAAGCAGTTTGAAGTCAACGCCGTCTTCAGTATCGCCTATGTGTTTGCACGTGAAACCTTCAAGGTCTAGCTCATGTAACTGGGGCAGTAAGTTAACGAGCAGTGGCTTTACAAGCTCCAAAACATCAGAAGTGAGTTGTGTAATTTTGGCTTGCCTTTCAACGGCGATGATTTTAGCTAACTCAATCTTTTTGGCTTTAATTGTGTCACCTATTATCAATAGGCTGTCAACATCATCGCCGCCCTGGCTGAGTTGTTGACGTAGTTCAATGATTTGTCCTTCAAGTTCTTTCGCTGTCATTTTACCCCCTCTATTTAATTTTTAAAGTGCGCTGTTGCCACGAACTCTATGTAGTAAGTGTAGCATAGGGTAGAAACTTGTGTCAAGTAGCAAAGTGACATAACACTCCAAAATTCGGCATCGGCGCAATTATACTGCTACTAAGCAACCTGCTTATTGAAGGTAAGTGGGCCATTGGGTGCCTTTTGAAGCTAGAGCTAAAGGCACGGCGAATGGGAGTATTATGTCAACTTCTTATGTCAAGTTGGATTATGTCAAGTAGGCTTGACAGCGTCAAACACTCTGTGTTATACTAGGTATATGTCAAACATAGAGCGCAAGGTTCTGCAACCTGAGGAGGACAATAGAGATGAAGGAATGAATATATTGTTAGAGGGTTAACCTCCTCCCCTAGCCCATGAGTGGTGGTTTGTGGGTTAGGCTGAGCAGGGTAGCCCAAATCTGACACAGGGAGGTTTAGAAGGAATGGCAAAAATAGGGAACGAAACAAAGTTAGTCCTGAAGTTAGTTAGGGAGAGGATGGGTAGTCAGAGGGAACACCACAAGCACTTTATTTATGGTAAAGATTGGTATGATGGCTACGAGAAGTGTTACTGGGAGTGGTGTCGTACCACAGATAGCGTGGTTGAAGAGCTGGAAATAAAATAAGGAGGGTTAAAAAGAATGGCATTTACCGAACAGGATAAACAAGCTATGGATGACGCAGCGGTTGAGGCGGAGAATGACCTCGTTGAGTATGATGAGGAAGCAATAGAGCTAATTGCAGGGTGGATGAAGAAGTGGTATATGAAGGCAGGGTACAAAAGGTTAGGTAGGATACTCATTCAATCAGCAAAGTAAATGGTGAATAGGAGGAATGGTACAATGACAAGTCATGAGGCAAGGTACCTCATGCGCAAGCTATCTCCTGTGCAGTTGGAGAAGCTGCGGGATGAGGTCAAACAGGGTGCATCACTAGCGCAGTTTTTGGACAGAGGTTATAAGGCTAGTCTAGCAGGGTTTGTGGTGGATTTTATTGACGGCAAGAACCCAAAAGAGGTTGAGAAGCGGTATCCTCGCAGGGAGAGGATGTATTCATGAGAAGGTCAAAGCGTATTGGCTCAGTGGTACCATGTGAAGGCATTGACCCACACTTAGGCTCATTCCTTGACTATGGGGTGATTATAGGATGGCAAGATAAGCATGGTAATAGCTGCCAGCGCAGGGATGCCACCTACGCAATAATAGAACCAGCTGGTGGAAAGTTTGCACCTTGGGATGCTTGGTGTGAAGAACATGCCTATAAGCAGGTAACCATGAGTGAATTTGAAGGTTGGATGTATTCATGAGCAGTGTGGTGCTAACCCCAAAAGGTTGCCAAGATATACTCAACCAACTCATTGAGTACGAGGATTTGGACTGGTTGATGCCGCCGATAACCTTGAATGTAAGGGGTATCAAACAAGGTTATACAAAGCTTAACTCACGTAGGATACTCATCCCTCAGTGGGCACTCGCTAATTTATACTGTGGGAAGTGGTACGTGATACATGAGATAGCGCATGTGGTAACAAGGTTGCAATATGGTATAGGGGTACAAATACATGGGTTAGAGTTTATGAAGGTTGAGAACCGTCTGCTTGGTTTGTACGGCTTAACCCTTAAGCGTAACAAGGTATATCCAAAAGCCATATACTTCCACGGAGTAGAGGTTTATCACAGAGAAGGTTTATAAGGAGGTATGATGAAAACCAAATTGGTTATGTCGGAGAATAGGGTGGAGTTGTATGCGAATAGTAGGTACATAGCTTCTGCAACCGGGGAGTCAGAGGTTGTGTGGAATAATGAACCATTCACTCCATTATACACGGTGCTTATGCGAAGGGATAGCAACCACATCTCACATGCTTGCTTCCATGTGGATGCGGTGGAAGGCTTTGAGGCAGGAGGTAACGAATGAGCCATAAGCAGGATAGGTTAAGGGCAAAAGCAGGGTTGGTATTTAGGGATGGCAAGTTAGTACCTAAGGATGCAGTAGAACAAGTATGGAATCAAAAGAAAAAGGAGGTGCAAAATGGCAACCTATGAGGAACTGGATAACCAACTACAAGGACGCAACTTTAATAGTCGCAAGGTGGGAAATAATACCTACCTAATACGCCATGAGAATATAATTGCCTTGCGGTTGCATAACACAGATGTGGTAACAGCCTACCCTGATGGTAGAATGATGTTGAATAGTGGTGGATGGATGACGCCAACTACCAAGAACCGTATGAATTCTATCATTTATCCATATTACATTTACCAGCAGGATTATAGCTGGTATATAAGGGATAACAGCGGCGAGGTATTTCCATACTTTGATGGCATGACATTGCCAGTATATGAGGAGGTGCAGGATGGGTAACAAAACAGTAAAAATGGATAAATACCCTACATGCGATGTCCCAGGGTGTAATGAGGAAGCACACTATGATGCCAAAACCTACATGGGTGGCAAGTGGGCGTATTTGTGTGAGGAACATTTCAAAGTATGGGGATATGGGTTAGGCTTAGGCAAAGGACAGTTGTTGGAGCTGAGGGAGCAGAACCCAGTGATAGAACAAACCACACGCCCTCAATCATGGATTGATACGGAAAAACTAATCACTCAAGCTATGGATGGGTTGATTGAATGTCCTAATTGTGGAGAGTCCCTAGAACCTGACGCCGAGTCGTGCAGGTGTGGCTGGCTCAATCCTCTAATCACTGGAGGGTTGGTAATTACTGACCCATTATACAAGGTTGGAGGGTTGATTTAATTAGCATACTGACCTACTGCCATTCTTCCTACTCCTACCTGCTAGAGTTAACCTCCCTAGTGGGTAGGGGTAAGCAGAACGGCATATAATTAAGTAATGGAGGTTAAGGAATATGAAGTTATAAGGTATAACATAGAGTTAACGGCAAATAAAGGAGGATTGGTATGAAATGCCCTATGAAGTTTAATAGTGCTACGATGGAAATGGATGAGATGTCGGTATTCCATGGGATTATTGATGATGAGGTAGAACATTGTGCATGTGAGAGGGAGCGTTGTGCATGGTATATTGCAACAACCCAAGGTTGTGCCGTGCAGCACCTTGCTAGAACTCTCAGTGCTGTGCAATCCTTAATCAAAATAAATAGTAAGGAGAAATTATAATATGGAAAGGTTTAGAGCACTATACACACCAATAACATACTCGGCAAATGGTGATGGCAACCCATTCCGTAGTAGGAAGGTGCCACCAGACTCAGACCCAGAAACGGTGCTGGTTATAGCAATCCTTAGCCCAAGTGAGGTTGTGTTTATTCATGGGGATGGTAGATTGGATACTGATACGGTGGAATGTTTCACCCAATGTATTTCTAGTTGGCGAAGCAAATACACCGCAGATTGTGAGGCAGGTAACATAACGTGAAACTCCCAGTAGAATTACAGAGTGTTAGAGGTAAGGTAGAACTGGTAGAAGACGCCGACCATACTGTGTTGCTCTACCTTGATGGCATGTTGATAGCAAGGTTTTCACAAACGGGGGTAGATGTGCAGAATATGCTGGAGGCAGCAAAAAGGTATAGTAAAAATTAAGGAGGTATGATGAGAACCATTGAATTGTTTGACCAAATAGAGATAGAACATTTCGTTTACCAAGGACACACCCATGCTGAAGCATCCATAGCAAAGTGGCAGGGTATATGTGAGGCGCTGGAGACTATCCTTAGTGTAGTCAAGCAAAGGTGCGGGCTGTGTGAGGAAAACCGTTCTGTTTTATCCATTAATACTTGTGAAGGTTGTCCACTGTATGACCCTGAACACCCAGATACCATATGCTGTAAGGAATATGAAACAGCAAGTGGGAGTTTAGGTTGGGCTAGAGAGAATGCCGAAGCCATGCTTCATATTCTGGAAGAAGTTCAGGAATGAAATTAAAGGAGGAATGGTATAATGTGTTTATGTGAACTAACCACAGACAAACCTTGTAAGCGAGGGTTTAAGATTGTAAGGGTAGATGACATGGGGGAATATTATCCAATGTATAGGAATGCTGACAAAACACTCCCCAAGGGGGTTTGGCTACATGAGGAAGATTACCGTGATGAACTAGGAGGTCTCATATCAGTGGGAGGTACAACGAAAACATACCAAAAAGGTTTCCATGTCTACCACCACAGAAGGGATGCGGAATATATCAAAGGCTTCGAGGTTAAAGATGAACCTGACCGACTTGTAAGGATTGTGCAGGTGCAGGTACATGAACCTGTCGCTGTGGGCTTGCAAAGCGGTTCGATTAGAGTAACCGTGGCAAAACAAATAAAAATTGGCAAGGAGGTAAACTAACATGGAATCAAAAGAATTACACAAAGATATGATGGAACAATTTGAAAGGTGCAAACAAAACGCTTCCGATATGGCAGCTAAAATGCTGAGTGAACCAGATGGCGGACCTTTCTGGGAAGCTCAAAAGAAAAACAAAGATACCATTGCCCTCATCGCAGCCAAGGAGGTGTCTGATTTATCCCGAACATTCATGGAGGAATTACAAATTTATGGTGTAACAATTTTTGGCTTAGGTTATTACGCCAAAGAAGCAGAGATATTGGAAGGGCAGGTGGATGATGTGGTAAATGGTAGTAAAGAGGTATAATATGTGTCTGCATAGGATAACTGAAGATAAACCGTGTAAGAGGGGGTACAAGGTAGTCCGCAAATTTGGCGGCAATTACTTATCACTATTTAAAGGGGATAAGCCACTACTGCTAGGAGAATGGCTGGGCGAAAAGGATTATCGCAGTATGCCAAAGCTAGAAAAGCTTGGGATAGTTGCCTATGGGGTAGATGATACCTACATTGCAAATACTTATAGCACAGGGTTTCATGTCTATCACCTAAAAAAGGATGCTGTAAGTTATGCAGGGTTCGGTAGAGTGGTTGTAACCGTCCAAGTGAGGAAACCCACTGCTACTGGGTTTGAGAATAAACGCAAAGTAACCGTGGCCAAGGAGATCAAGCTGTTGAAGGTAGTTCAATAATGGACGACCCCACTCCAGAACAACTAGAAGCAATAAAGGCAGGTGGAGATACTCCAGGTTTCCACTTCACCTGCCCAAACTGCGAACACAAGCATACCTTTTATAGTGCAGGGTATGAAGGTTGGGTATGTTTAGACTGCGGGATAGTGTTTCAATGGTATGATACTTTGAGATTGGAGGAGGTATAATAATAACAATCATAAGCTTGAGGTTACAACTTATAAGGATTATATTGAAATAAAAGAGGTGAATGATGTTAGAGATAAGAAATGGAGTAAAGGAGAAAATAGTAAAGATAATAGACAATAGTATAATGGCTAATTTGGTTGATGGTAGGTTTAATCCGTCTCCCTATGCGGATGAGATACTCGCCATTCCCGAACTAGCCATTGTGGATAGGGAAGCTAAGATGCCGAATTGTCCTAGCTTTATCACTACATACTGGCGAGCTGGTTATTTGCAAGCTCACGAAGATATGAATGGCTGGGTGAAGGAGGTGTAATGTTTGCATAACAGTAGTATTAGAAAACAAATCCTCCGAGAGCGGGGGTTAACGGTCACCAAACCTGGTAAGCGCAAGCATCGGCGGTTGGCTGTTGTTCCTGCAACCTCACTAGATGAGCTTAAAACCCCAACTATGCGGTACCTTGAGCTAAAGTTTTGCCAACCCATAGAGGAATTATTATTATTAGGTTCACTGGGGTCAACCGCCGAACAATTAGGTATCAACTTCACCACGGTATTTAAGTGGAGGAAGAGGTTAAACCTTAATTATTCACCTACCAACCTGCCTCAGTGTAAAGGTTGCCCCCGTAGGAACAAACGCTGTAAGTGTGGGAGGTGTATTATCCTCTACGAGATGAAGGAATACGATTTGGCGAAGCTGAAAAAATCCCAAGTATTAGGTCATGTGGTATGAAAGCCGATACCCTCAAAGAATTACTAGAATGGACTCCCCCACATCAGGATTACATAATAGACAGAGGGATATTAGCCCCGCAAACCAAGCTTATTATATTTGGTAGGTTTCAAACTTGGAAAAGCATGATAGCTATGCACACTGGGTTTTGCTTGGCCACAGGGAGACCATGGTTTGGGTTCAAGACCAAACAATCTGCGGTATATTCGCTGCAAACGGAGATACCAAAACCAGAATTCCAAAAACGCATCCATAAGTATTGCTTAGGTAATCAGACATACCCTGATAATATCTACCTCCGCACGGAACATTATATTAAACTGGATGAAGCGTATGGGAATGATGATATAAGCAAAGAGCTAGAGGAAAGCCTGCCGCAAGTCCTAATCATTGACCCATTATACAAGGTTATGAGAGGCAGGTTGACGGATGACTATGATGCAAGACGGTTGATAGATAGGTTGGATTTACTAATAGCCAAGTATAAGGTTGCGATAATACTCGTACACCATGATAGAAAACCTATTGTGGTAGATGGAGCTATACAACAATCCGCCATGGATATGTTTGGTAGTTCCATATTCATAGATTGGTGTGATAGTAGTATTAGAGTTAACCCACTAAAGGCTGATGGTGAGGTGGTGTTAACATTTGAGAAAGCAAGGAACGCTGAGGAGGAGTTAAAGCCATTGCAAATTAAGGTCAATAGGAATGATTTAACATTTAGGTATTAGGGGGTAACATAAGCATATACCATAATAAGTTAATAGCGTGTAATTTAATATAGATTACATTACTAAAGATAGAGTGTTACATTAGTTTACATAATTACTGTATATCAGTATAAAATAGTGTAGATACTTATTACTATAATATAATGTTAGCTATATTGAATTACACTCTAATTGACATAATGTTGTTGACATAACACTTGCTCTGAAAGGCCCAAATTATGAGCTATAATGACAATAGACTATGATAAGCACTAACACGATATTTGACACGACGTAGTGTAGCCATGTGTGTGACTGGCATGGCATACGATGGCGTGATAAGGCATAGATTGACACGATGCCATATTTGACACAAGCCAGTGACTATGATATAATTGATACAAATGGACAAATTGGACAGAAGTTTAACAACCGAATAATGCTTGCCAGTGGCGGAATAGGTAGACGCTATGGCCAGGAACTAGAGGTAGGACAGGATAAAAAGTCCCCGTGACACCTGGTTGGGCTAACCACCCGTAAAACATACGGCAACAGACCAATACCAGCGTGGTGGCTGTGAGGCAACTGATAAGCGGGTCAGCCTACTCATCTAGGGTGCAAATCCCTAGCTGGCAATGCTGGAGATGGCAGAAAGGTAAATGCTTGCAACGAGGTAGAGCCTCCCAAGTGGAGAGAAGGCCGATACCCACAAGGGGAAGGCGCTGTTGTAAAACTCTATCTACTAGGGTTCGAATCCCTAGCTCCAGCAAAACACCTAGCGAGGAAGTGATTGCGGATAATTGGTAACAAGCAGTTCTGCGGATACCAGCAGCCTCGCTAGGTCAATGTGTTGACTACCCGAAAGGAGTAATTGTACCATGCGTAGACATTTTATTGTGGAGTTGGACGACGCTGAGTTTGTGAGGTTGAAGGTGGCCGTTGTCATGGAGCAAACCACTATTAAATCCTGGCTCAGGTCGGTTATACTTAGTAATATAGATAATAAGGAGGATTATAATGATTTAGAATATGTAGTACAGACAAATGAAGGTACGCAAATAATAAGACCAAATTAAAAAGGAGTAATAATGTCAGAACAACCAGGTTTAGTATCATTTAGGGGACTGGTGGATGGGTTTAGACAAACCCCGCTGCAGGAGTTCAAAGGCATTTTTGAGAGCTTTTCCTCCGAGCTGAATACAAACTTCACACCGCCAGGAACGAATGTCCACCTCAACTTCAAGGAACTGGAGGTCATACGCTCAACGGAACCATATAACTTCCCAATATGCCAACTTACAATCCCATTGAACAAATCCAAGTCCAGCCAGTGGGGGATACTTGGTATCTCCGCAGCAAAGTTTATGGCTGAGGATGAGGACATAAGCAGCTTGCAAGGTAAGCGCCTACACATGACCCAGATTAGCCATAATATGTGGAACCGCAAAGAAGGCAAAGAAGTGCCAAGGGATTGCTGGGAAGTTATCGGTGTAGAGGGTATTGAGTCTGCGAGTGGTGCGGCAAAAGGTTCCGCCAGCCAGAGAGCGTTGGAATTGTTGGATGGTAAAACCGAAGCTGCGTGGAACCAAGCAGCGTTCCAAGACCCGGTGATTAAGGCGGATGGTGGGTTGATAACCAACATTCTTAGCAAAGCATTTATACCTACTATGATAGCCGCTGGCAAGGTAACCAAAGACGAGAACGAAGTCTACCATGTAGTGGTAAAGGAGAGCTAGATGCCCTTGCGGTGGTTTAAGTGTCCTGATGGAGAACTGGCGGAGGTTGAGGAATGTCTCCAAAAATGCCGTTTAGGTAGGAGATGCCTCACCTTACCTACGCTCAAAGCTGTTTCTAGGGTAAGGAAATGGTCAGGACGACCTAGTACCACCCAAATGCTTAATGGGACAATGATGGAGTTCCTGAAACTAACCAGGGACTACCATCTTGTCCCTAAGGAACAGGCATTTGCGTTGTTAGGTACCCAGCACCATAAGCATTTGGAACAGGCTGGTAAGGAATTAGGTCTACCCACAGAGATTGTCCTTGACTCGGAGACAGGTCAGAATGTAGTTGACTTGTTGGAGCCATGTGAGGGTAAGTTTGGCTATTCCCTCACGGATTACAAAACTTGGGGTAGTTTCAGGGTAGTGAGAGCTATTGGCATTGTAGACCACAAAATCCCAGACCCAAGTGGTGAGAGGTATAAGCGTGGTCCAAAGACTGGCCAACTGAAACAGGTCTCGGAGTTCAGTATTGATGCAAGTACGGTGGACATGTGGGATGTTGAACTCCAACTTAATCATTACAGGGTACAGTTGGAGCAAGCTGGTGTGGTTATACAGGAAATGCAAATTCAGATTACTGTTAGAGATGGCGGACTGAGGTGTGCTAGAGACCGTGGAATCATGGAAAAAATATACCTGCTACCTGTAAGAAAGCTGGATGATAGGGATGTATGGAAGTATTTTGGTAATAAGGAAGCAGCATTACACCTAGCACTTTCTAGCTATGAGAAGGACAAAGGCTATTTGCCATTACCGTGTTCGGAGAGGGAAAGTTGGGATAGTCGTAGGTGTAATGGGTTTTGTCCAGTGGCTAAATACTGTCCTCAAGGCAAAATGGTATTAGCTGGAGGTATGCTGTGATTGTCGGGATTTGGGGGAATGACAAGTCAGGCAAAACCTCATTAGCATTAACATTCCCAAAACCGCTAACCCATTTTGAGTTTGATTTAGGTGGGTTTGATAGGGCCAAGTGGAGGTTTGCTAATGATATGGGTGGTATCACACGCAAAACCTATATCATGCCATTTCAGGTTCAGATGGATGGTGTGAGTTTCAAGCAAAGTAAGATGGTGGTTGGTATGAGGGAACTCTATTACCAATTCCTCTCAGACTATATTGGATTTATAAACGACCCAAAACAGGGTAGTGGTGTCATTGACACTGCTACCTTGCTATGGGAAATTACATACTTGGCTTACCTACAGGAGAAACAAGAGAACCAATTGGATACTAATGGTAACCTATTACCTGGTGAGGGTAGGCTAAGGGAGAGATTGTTGCCTATTGAGTATAAGGAACCAAATATCCGTATGCGGGGGATTTTGTACCAAGCAAAAGCTGCTGGTAAGAACCTTATACTCACACACCATAGTAGGGATGTGTATAAAGGAATGATTAATTCTAAAACTGGTGCTGTGGAGGAGGTAAAAACTGGTGATAAAGAACGGTCTGGGTTTAATTCACTTGGTGATAGCACGGATTTGATGCTACATACTTACTTAAATAGTAGTGGGTTTAATTGCAAAGTTTGTGAGGAATCGGCGCCAAGAGCGTTGGTAGGTATATCACTTGAGGTACCAACTTACCAGATGTTGGTTGAATTGATGGAGTCTATGCAAGCAGGAGTAAGTGGATGAGTTATGATATTGGGGATTATACTACATTACCCATAGATGCTATGCCTCCAGCTGTGCGTGGTAGGCAGGACAGCAAATGGTTATCATTCCTACCACAGCTGACTGAGGATACGGCGATTGTCATACGGTGCATGGATAAGGAGCGGATGAACCAAATTAGGTCAAACATACAAGGTTCGTTTAGACAAGCTAGGAAAGTAAAGCATGGGATGAATTTTAATCTGCGGACTAGAGGATTACAAGAAGGTGCGTATTGGAATTTATATGTTTGGAAGGAGGAAGCAGCAATACACCTTACATATCAAACAGATGATAAAGGAATGATTATACGGTGATATTGGTTGACACATTTGAACCAACCAACATTGAGGAGCTAGTGCAACAATCTGTTCCAACATTCAGAGATTCCCTCAATGCTAAAGGGTTACCAGATTATACTTGGGTTGCAGTGGACGCACATTCCATTGGTTTATCCCGCAAGCAAGCTGGGGAACTACTGAGTTCTTTGGACGATGCTGAGGAGCAACTGTCCAGGGACATGGTTGGTGTGGATGAAATGACCTTGCTGGTGGAAAATATTTTTGGTCCAGTGGATGGAGACAAGTGCCAAATCTATGCACCAAGCAAGGATGAGAGATTCCTCATCCCACGCCGCAAGTATCATACCTCATATTGCAGGGTATATGCTTGGTTTAGCAGGTTGGATAAATGTGGCATCACAGTGGTACAGACTTTTAATTGGGAAGCTACGGCAAAGGTGTTGGTTGCGTTATACCAAAACTCACAGAATATGAAGCATACCACATTAAACCGCTACATCAAAAAGAAGATTACACCGAAAAAGCTGGATTCGCAGGTCAAAACCTTAATGGGTATTAGTGGTGCCAACCTCGGTGAGGTCAAAGCTACGGCGCTGGTGGATGAATTTGGTACAGTGTGGAACATCCTCCATACGCCGATTGAGGAGTTAATTAGAGTGGATGGGATTGGCACATATACCATTAGGGAACTGTTCAAAGCTATTGGAAAGGAGTAACATGGAAAAGGTAAACGGGGTAGATACCATAAGTGATAATATAATACTTGAGCCACCAGAGGAAATTAAACTAAGTTTTGATACCATGAAAAAGGCACAGAGGTTGCAAGATTTACTGCTCCCAAGGTGGGCTGCGTTTGTACCGTATTGTGCAAAGTGTAAGGTGCCGCTGATTTGGATTTTAGGTGATGAAAGAATGTTGTTTGAATGTCCGAGTTGTGCGGTGGTTTGGGTGAAGGATAGTAACTGGAACGAAAACTTAGGTAAGGCATTGGGCAAGAGTAAGGAGAAAAATGGAGTTCGCAGCAAAGTTTCCAAAGACGGATGAAGGTTGGATAGACTTCCCCAGTGATGTTGGGTATAGGAAAAGCATATTCCCTGAGGACATCGCACACCCAGCTAGAGCTAACCTACACATGGTAGAAGCTATTGTGGAGTATGTATCCCAGCCAGAGGAGACAGTTATGGATATCATGGCTGGTGCTGGTAGTATTGCTATTGCTGCGGTGATGGGTAGAAAGGTAGTCTGTATAGAAATTGAGAAAATATACCAAGATACGCTTGCTGTGGTTAAAAACCATTTAAGTGGGGAGGTTCAGGAAAACCTAACTTTGCTGTTCGGCGATTGCAGGGACTTTTTGCCGTTCCCAGTAAACCATATCATATTCAGTCCACCTTATGCACGGATATTGAAAACCAAGCAGGGTGCAAAGCAGGATAGTACCAAGCAACTGGCAGGGGTTAGCAAACATTCGGAGTTTGGGAGTTGGAGTCCAGAGTATTCTACCAACCCACGGAATGTTGGTAACCTAAACAAGTTTTTGTATAACCAAACTATGGAGAGGATATACAAACTTTGTTATGATAGTTTGTTTTCGGGTGGTACAATGACGGTGATATTGAAGGATTATATTCATAAGGGTAAGCGGGTGTATTTGTCCGATTGGTTAACACGGACTTGTATCAAAATGGGATTTGAGATTACTGGTTGGCATAAGCGCAAGGCATTGGGTACTGGGTTTTTGAAGCTATGGCGGAGTAGAGGGTGCGCTACTGTATCGGATGAAGATATTATTATCTTTAATAAGGAGTAAATGTATGAAGGAAAGCTACGCTGCTGGGATTATAGATGGTGAGGGTTCCATCGGAGTCTCCAGAAAGTCTAAAATAAATGGTTCCTACTACAACTACTTATTGGTGGTACAAGTAACCATGAGAAGCCCTGCTATACCTGGATGGTTAGCAACAAACTTTGGTGGTCATGTAGGAAGATATGAGCAAAGTAAGAGAGCTTTTGGTAAAGGATACATGAGTAAATGGGCAATCTTTGGTGATGAAGCAAAAGGATTCATTGAGCAAATACTTCCCTACCTTATTGAAAAGAAGAACCAAGCAGAACTAGCATTACAATTCCCTATGGGTAAACGGGGATATAGAGCCAGTTTATCCGCAGAAGCAAAGGAGGAACAGTATGAAATCTATATGCTTATGCAGGAATTAAACTCCAAAAAAATTACAATAATTGAGGTGTTATAATGAACAAGGAATTGGAAACACTTAAGGCTAATGGTATTTATGGTACGGTCAAACCAATCACCCTGCCCACTGTGGATGGTGCTGGTGAGGTACACTTTGATGACTATAACCTCATGTTCCAAAGCAGGTTTGGCCATACCAAAGTTTGTTTGAATGGTTTGGAGGAGATATTCTATGGCAAACAATCCACCTACATCATAGAGGAGAAAAAAGGCTGGCTGGTGTTCATTGAGGATAAAAGTTAAGGAGGTATAGAAATGCAAAAATTGGATACTTTCCAACTCAAGGTTAATTATAACCCAGAGGTGTTGGAGGTGGTAGGTCCAGAAGGTGGTGAAGGTGTAACAGATGGCAAGATAGGTAATACCACAGTACCTGTCAGCATGTGGGCATTTTCACCAAAAGGTGTTCCAGGAACGCTGTTTATATTAGGTAATGTACCAGGAGTTACTGGAGTATTAGGAAGTGGATTCCTAGCACATATACACTTTAAGGTAGTGGAAGGTTCTAGTGGGACAACATACATTACCTTCAGCGATGGACATTTGTGGGATAACGGCAATCCACCAAGTGAAATTGATGTGGAAGAATGGATAGGAGACAATGTGTTTATAATGAGCGCCCAAATAATTACTATGGAGATTAGTACACCTATTGAGGTACAACAGGGAGAGGAATTTGCCGCTGATGTGGTAATTACTGAGAGTAAATAGTGTATTCCGCCTATGACCCACAACTAGGTTTCTACTACTACGGTGAGGAGGAACCTAGAAGTGGGATGTACCGTGAATATATTGGCTGCCATCCTAAACTTATCACAGTAGATACCGAGACTATATCACTCAAGGAAAGGGTTGTCATTGGGGTTGGCATCGCTGTCAATCCTCGTATATCATTTTATTTTCCACTGTTCCCAGAACCATGTTCCATGGTACCATGGGAACTATTGCGTAATCCCTATGTTACAAAGATATTCCACAATGCGCCGTTTGATTTGGTTTGTATGCAGGAATGGAATATGGATAATACTAATATCCTGGATACTAATATCATCGCACACCTGTTGAATGTGAAGCCATCCAGGTTGATTGATGTGGTTTCCGCTATGGCAGCAGAGGGAGGTAGGCTCCCAGAAGTGCACCAAATTTCGGAGTATATTGGTAAAGAAACTAAACGGACTACGCTGGATGTTCCTACCGAAGTGATGGCTAAAAAATGTTGCCAGGATGCTATCGCTACCTACCAAGTGTATGAGCATTTTTCACCTAGGGTGGATATGGAGTATCTCAAGGTGGAGATGGAAGTAATATCTATATTAACGGAGATGTCGTTTCGTGGGATTAAGTTGGACCAGGAGGCTAGGGGTGAGCTGGAGAGTAGTTTGGAACAGGAGGTGGAGTATTATCTTACCATGGCTGAAGGTGAAGGGTTTAGTCCAAGCTCGCCGCAGCAGGTTGGGTATGTATTAGCAAAGCGTGGTGCTTATTCGGTATTCAAACGGCTGCCGTGGACAAACAGCAGGCGGACGCAGTTAAGTACCAATGTTGAGGTATTAAATAAGATGGACGACCCAATGGCAGCGTTGGTGTTGGATTATCGTGGTAGGTCTAAGTTGTTGAATACCTATATCAAGCCATGGAAGGGTGAAAAGCGTGCTTATACTAGGTTTCATCTGGATGGTATCACTGGTAGGCCAAGTTCCACAGAGAGGAATATGCAGAACATACCAAAAGGAGCGCCTAGAGGTATATTTATTCCTGAAAATACCATGTTTACAGATGTTGACTTCCAACAAATTGAGCTGCGGGTGTTAGCAGAAATATCTGGTGATAGGGAGATGCAAACTATTCTCAACGACCCTAAGGGTGATATACACCAAGCAACTGCGGATTTTTTGAATATACCTAGATACCCTTCAAAGTCGGTAAATTTTGCCATGATATACGGCGCTACGGATGAGACCATCATGGAGACGGCGAAAATTAGGAGTCTGGATAGAGCTAGGAGATTGAAGGAAGCATGGTTTGACCGCTACCGTGAGGCTGGAGATTGGATACAATTACAACAAAGACATGGGTTGGAAGACCCATATGTAACCACGCTGTATGGTAGAAAGATTATGCTACCAACATTGGATGAGGAGAGTGAAGGTGCAATACAGCGTAAAGCGGTGAACTATCCTATCCAAGCTAGTGCTGCGGAGATTGTAAAGCGTGGTATGATTAAGTGCAAGGATTTGCTCATGTTGCTGCAAATCCATGACGAGATTTTGATTGATGGGTTTGTGCCAAAAGAGCGGTTTGAGGTATTGGAACATATCTCACCTCTATGGACACCAGTTAGTGTTAAATACTTGCAGAGGTGGGAGTGAGGAGCTTGGCAACTAGGCAGGTTGCCGTTGCGCCACCAAGCTCAGCTCATTCCTGTATTGTGCTTTATCCCTTAGCACGGTCCAGAATTCATTGCGGTATTGGATACCTTCATCCATGTATTGTTTTGCGAGGGTCGTTTGGTTAATACTCTCATTCAAGTAAGTCTCCGCTTGACGGATTTCAGCATCGTTGAGGTTCATTCTAGCATTTGCTTCGTTGATAAATGCGGAGGCGGATGACAGGTACGCACTTGCCTCGGTCAGCTTCCCTGTTCTCCGACTTTCGGATAGAGATGCTAAGGTCATTTGGATTTGAGCGTAATTGCCATAGATTTCCGCAACACTAGCACCGACATTTACCTTGTTTATGTAATCATCCCCGCTGGTTAGGTAATCATCAGCAGCGGCGCGGAAGGTTACTTCATCTGTCCATAGGTCCGCAAGTTCACCGAGGGAGGTTTCCATAGCGGTGATTTGGGTTGGTACCTTATCCAACACAGTTTTAATATCCGTGTTGGAGATTGCTACTAGGATGGTACCAGCGGATTCAAGGGAGGTTTTGGCATCATTCTCCAACTCCACAGCTCTGGTCATTAGTGCGTATGCGGATGCACCTGTTAAGACAAGTTCATCTAGGAAGCTGGGAAAACTGCCATCGGTGTCGGAGGTAGGTGCTGTATGGGAACATTGGTAGTAGAGGATGATATGCTTGTTCTCCACCATTTGTTCGGGTGCAATGAATAGTAAATCACCCCAAATGGAGAATGGAATAAGTTCCATCACAGCGGCGGTTTTCAATGGGTACTCTACACGCAGAACTCGGATTAGGTTGGTAAGGGAACTGATGTCCACTATTCCTGTGTCCTTGGAGTAGTCAATGCGGTAGTAGGTTCCAAGGTACATATTGCCACCATCTATTGTGGTAATTTTACCATTCATGTAGTCCATGGTATAGTCGGTGTCTCTGGTGTAAGTTGGTGCGTCGCCAGTTCCACGGAAGTAGATTTCGTGGATGTTTGCAAAGTAGAGGGTATCGGTGCTGGTGCTGTGGAACTTCACACGGACTTTGGTTATGTCTACTGCGGTGAAGGTCTTGGTCAACCACACACAGCCTGAGCACACACCCTCTGCGGTATAACACCCTGAAAATACTCCTTCATAGATATTATGCCATGCGGAGGTGTGGTAAATATCAATGCTTATTTGGTCAACCTTACATACCTCATCAATCTCCACACCACTAACATAGATAATTATTGCATTAGCTTCCATTTCAGCGATGGTGAATTCCAAGTAACTACCCCAATCATTGATAGGAACGGCGCACATTGCAGCGCTGGTTACTAGGATACTACCATCATAAGCATATTCTGGCGTGGTCCAAGCAGCATCAGGGTCATTGTACCCAGTTGGGTGTACCCACTGTGCAATGTTTTTCACCGTCTCACTACCATATTTGATAGGTTTGTTATTTAGGGTGAGGTAGGTACCATGTACCAACGGCGTAATGTTTTCGTCGGTAACATTAGGTGTGAATGTTACCTCCTCAATTTTCTCATCAGGGAGAAACCTACTAAGGTCGGCAGTAGCTTTGGTTACAGCCCGGGATAATTCATCATCATCCCAATCCGCATCAGCAAGTTCTATTTTGAGGTTTGCTTTCATATCGGTCAGGTTCATCTTTAACCTCCAGTAGTTTTAGGTAGTTGAGGATGCCAACCCGCTCATGGATAGCTTGGGTGATTGTAGCTTCCTGTTGACGAAGTTTGTTGAGTTGTTTACCAAGGTTATCCAAATCTTGGGTTACTTTCTCCTTCTCCTCTGGTATTTTTATAGTCACCACACTTAACATTTTTTACTCTCCTTATGCTGCCGTGTACCCGACATATATTGGTATGTATCCTACTGTATCGCCTATTTTGACCTTAATGGCTCCAGTTGGGTTACCAGTAACCCCAGTGGCTAGGTCTGCTATGTTGCCACCATCATCGCATAGTTTGGCAAAAGCACCCCAGGCTACATTACCTTCATGGGTGTCAACCTGAAGCATGTAAGGGCCATTGGTCACGGTGCCATGCAGGTAATTTCTACCACGGACTACGGTTGCATTGGTAATGGTTCTGGTAGACCCACTAGCACTTTCTAGTTCCACGGATATACCACGCAGCGTGGTTACATTACCACCAGCAGCACCTTTCAAATCGCAGTTTATTCCAAGACCTTGTAATGAACCTGCACCATAGCTCTCCTGAATTCTCGGAGAAATCTGTGCACCGAATATGTCACCTGTGGTGGTAGCGGCTTGGGATGGTTTTAGTTGCAGAGCCATGGTGTCACCTGAGATTTGGGTGTAATCCCTGGAGTTGATGCGGAGTTGTTTGTCATCATCTAAAGTATCCATTACTAGGTGGCTACCAGATGCTTGGATTTTAAAATCTCCACGGTTGAAAAGTATGTAGTTGTCACCGGAAAACCATTTAAGGTCTAAGGACTTGGTAGCATCGCCAAAGTGGATTGCTCCAGTATCATCAGTAGCTGGTATTGCCACAAATTGGTCACCATCCCAATAGAATGTTAGGTCCGACCCATCGCCGAATATGAGGACATCATTGTCACCGAGGTAGAGATCTATGTCATCTAATTGTACCTTGGCGGCACCTCTGTCTAATAGGACGAATTTTGCATCGGAGAACCATTTGAGGTCCACGGATTTGGATGCGCTGCCGAAGTAGATGCCACCAGTGTCATCGGTAGCGGGAAGTATTTCTAGTTTAGCCTCATCCCAGTAAGCTAACAGGTCGGAGGCATCTCCGAATTCCAGATGGACGTCATCATCCAGTTTCAGCGCTGGGGTTGCTGGTACCCACCTCATATCATCTCCCTCAACATCACTGTATAGGATGAATCCTTGACCAGTACCATCTACACCGATTGTGTAGCTTGCGGTGGAAGCTACTGCATGGTCTAAGTCATCATCATCCACGGTTTCCAGTTTTAGGTTCATCTTCGCTGCTAGGATATCATCCCCAGTAGTTACATCAGTTCCAGTTGGCATATTTCACCTCCTTATCTATATTGACATTGACCATATTTGTGGATACCATATCCACCAATTATGGTGCAATAGACACATTGTCCGTATTTACTACCAGTTAGGCTTGGTATGAACACTACATCACCTAAGTGGGTTGTTGTTACTCCAGTACCGCCATATTTGCCACAGGTAATGCCTGTACCAAGTAACCCTTTGAGCATTTGTGCGGTTATAAGACCTGGTGGGATATGTATTTGGCGGCGTTGCAGGTCTAGGTATTGCCACTCCCGCCAGTTGTCTATATCCCTTGGTCTGCCAGTTTTGCCTCTCATTACTTTCCTTTACACTCGGGAGCATTTTTCAGGGAGAGTATCCATCTACTTTCAAAACACACATACAAATCCTTCCCCTCACATTTGTAGCTACCTTCAATACATGTTCCAGTTTGGCATTGTGGAGCATTTTTGAGTGCTAACCTCCATCTACCTTCAAAGCAGACAAATAGGTCGGTGCCAAAGCAAGTGTATTGTCCTTCCAAGCATATTGGTGGAACTGGTGGAACTGGTGGTACGATTGGTCCGCCTAATGGTATGTAGGTAATATCGGGTAGTATAAATTCCGAAGTCACTTCACCGAGTCCGATGGTGAGGGTATATGCACCAGGCATCCAGCGGTGGACTAAGCTAGTAACCCTGGTGATTGCTTCGGTAGGATATACCTCAGCTCCTGTATTAAATGTATCATCAGCGGAGTAGCCCCAACCGCATGAGTTATGTGCTTTTGCTCGGAAGTGGTAGATAGTATCACCTACTAAACCAGTGAGCGGGTGGGTAAATTCCTCCTCGCCGTAGGTATTGGATTCGGTCCATGAGTCTCCATAGCTGTCGGTTAATCCCCAGTCAAAACCTCGCTCATCAATGTCTCTGGTGCTGGTGGTAACTTCTCCTAATAAGGTGACAACATGGGTATCCACACCAGATGAATCGGCGGTTACTATGGGGATTTTTATTGGTATGGTTTCATCAGAGCCATACCCAGTTCCAACAGCGTTGGTAGCAAATGCTCGGTAGTGATATTCCTTTGAGGCATCTAGTTCGGTGAGGATTGAGCTAAATGCCTGTCCTGTGGTTTTCTCATAGGTGATGGTAGTATTACCATACCCAGTAGTCAAACCCCATTCAAACCCACAATCACAGGTTGAGCCGCCGTCATCATCCAAGGTGCCTCTGAGGATTGCTGCGGTGCAACTCATGTCTAATGGGGTGTTGGTGGTCACGGTTGGCATAGTGTTTGGAATTAAACCAACTTTTACATGCCTATCAAATGCTACTACAACCTTGCTCCCAACAGGACACCCCTTTGAAAAAATAGTACCAGTTGCCACAGCTTCTTCATCACCAAGGGTTATTGTGGAGCCTGAGTAGGAACAATAGCGGGACTTGAGGTTTCCTCCACACTGATAAATACAAGCAAAGTAGTTACCCGGTAGACTGCAAGCATTGTAAGGAGATATTGTGGCACCTGGCATTGTTACATAGGTAGTGGTACCTTCGGTCACTGTATCCCCGTCAATACCAAGAATTGCAACTATACCCCTTGATGCGCCCACCATTGCTATAACTTGGGTACTATTAAGTGTATCATTGCGTAAAGGAAAACCTCCTTCAAAGCTGGTAAGTGTGTTCATAGCACCAGATGTAATAAGGTCGGTATGGACGCTGACAACCACTGCTTTCAGGACAAGGTAATACATAGTGACAAAGGTAACTAACACTTTCCCTGTTACTGGTCCATCAAGGCCAGAGGATAGCGAGACACAATAAGGACGTTGCACATTATACTCACCGCTGATGTTAACCGAGTTACCTGCTGTTACCACATTCCCATCCCTTGCACAAACGGTGCACCCTGTGGTACTGGCAGCAACTATTGTATTTGGACCATTTGCGCAGCAGGATATATGGTCTGGTTGGTTTGTGCCAGAGATTAGGGTTGGTGAGCCAATGGATATTGATGTACCATCTACGGCTAATATCCGTGCGTAGAGTCCAGAAACCCCACCAGACCCAGTATATGCCGCCCTATAAACTATTCCTACCGCATCATTTGCTAACTTACAGATGTCATAACAAGGTGCACTCCAGCTACCAACGTTTAACTTGGTGCAGAAGGTAATTATATTACCATCAAAGGTTACCACAGAGTTAGAGATTGAACCAACTCTAATCTTACCTATAAGATCCGAGCCAACTTGTTCCTCCCAGCCAACAGCAAATGTGGTATCGGTTACCTCACAAACCCTACGGCTACCCTTGGCAACACTAGCAAACTCATAAGGATCCCCCCAAGTAATATCAGGCATTTTTACCTCGCATCGTAAACCCTCACACGGTCGTATAATTCCACGCGGCAATCGTGTGGTAATATCATTTTTCCAGCTAATTGTTCCGCCATTATGCGGGTCATTATAGCGGAGGCGCGGTTACCAGCATCAGTTTCGTCGGAAATATCCATCGCTATGTGGTGTTTGGTAACTAGGTGGTAGCTTTTAATAGCAGTATCGGAGGTAGCTTCTGCGGTGATTAGGTTGGTCCACATAACATCCTCGCCAGGGTTAGCATATACCACAATTCGGTTTGGGATATCCACATTCCATTTCTCCACATATTCATGGAAGTAGTGGGCTTTGTTGGAGTAGTAGGTTTCATTAACCGAGTCTGAGGTTTGTGGGTAGATAATTTTGAATTCTAAGTTTGGTTCTGGTCGTAGATAGCATTTGGTCATTGCTATTAACCTGTATAGTACTTCTGCTGGGTTCTCAAACGGTGTCTGGTTAACCCAAATTGCAGGTTTGAAATCATCTATAATACCATCATCTTGACTACCTAGGGAGTCTAAATCAAAGTATTCGGTGTTGAAGGTTATGGAGCGCAGTATTGCTTTGATGGTGTCATAGATGGTATAGTCCTCATCATATTGGTCGGTGAACCATGGTGGCTCTCCTATGGTTACTGTGTCCTGTTCTTGCAATGCAGCCCACATACCTTCGCAGTTGAGGATAGTAAACAACCCCCCTTCTCTGGAAACACGGTGTTGTGATTTCACCCACAATCTAGGTGTATCCTCATATTCATAACTGGAACCATTGGTATAATTCCCATACCCAATTTGTATCCAATACCCTCTCACATCATCTATGCCGAGGTCATCATCGGTTAGGATAATAGTAGCCCAATCGTTGTAGGGTTCTTCATGGTGTTCCACTTGTCGCAGCCGTGAGGTATAGTTTTTGTGGGATTTGCCATTAGCGCTGGTTAGGTATATGCGTATGTACGGGGTATTTGACACCGCCTTTTGAGCATTTTCCAAAGCAGAGCTGATGGACCTCATACCTAGCCTCGGATTTGGCGTTCTCCTTCTACGCTGCCTATACCTTTACCAGTAGCTTTCCTTGCCATGGAATAGCAAACCGCAACAGCTTGTTTCTGGTCCATTCCAGGATGCTCGCTCATGGTTTGCTCAATGCAGGAACTTACTGCGGTTTTTATATCCTCTTGTGAGGAAGTTATTGTTAAATTTTCTACTGCGGTTGGCATATTAACCTCCACTCCCAAAATAAATTACTTCCAAATCTGCGGTGCCATCATCATCAATGCAGCGGAAGTTTGTTAAGGATTCAGACCCCCAAACCTCATAAAACAGGTTTACCAATAGCTTGATACCTTTGGTAGATGTTGGTGTGGTGCCATCAATACAAACTCGTACTCCTGCTGTGGTTGGTTGTATTAAGGCATAAATCACATTGGGTTTGGTTGGTGGTATATTAGCTGCGGTGAAACCTACTGATTCACTTACACCATCAATAGTTTCCCGTCCAACTACATTATAAATCATTATCACCTCCTACTGTTTCATTTCGTCGCCGATGTGGTCAAGCTGCTTGGCTAGGTAGGATTTACAAACGGCGGAGATATTACTCCACAAAAGCTCTATGCAGCCATTTTCCTCAACTCGGATTATGGTAATAAACCCATCATCATTGAATTTACCACCCATTTCAAAGAAGTTGTTATTTTCCCACTCAAGTCTTATGATTAGTTTGCTAGCCATCTACACCTCCTGCAGAATTGGGAGTGATTTGAGGCTCACTCCCAAAAGCCTTTTAGGGACATATTTGGAGCATGAGGAACGGAGCACCTTGTCCACCACCAACAGCATGGCATAGACCGAATCCTGCGTGCTGCTGGAATTCAAGTATAGCACTGCTATCATCATGGTTATCAACTTCCCCGGTGGATTCAAAAACAACCTGATGCTTATGAGCAGCCTCACAAGGTCCGCTACTGGAAGGTCCCAGCCAGCAAGGTCCCCAGGTCTGGAGCCAGAACCAATAGTTAGCTGTTACCTTAGCATGAGCCACTCCAACTACAGGTTCCTCAGTAGCCGTGTTATACTCACAACCCAAAGCCCAATGCGCCATGCACTCAGCGTGGTCAACATCTCCAGCAGCAAGGGCGACGGGAATTTCATCCTGCAAGGTTAGTGTCATCTCGCTAGCACCAGTTGTTACGGTACTCTCCAAAATCCTACACACAAAGGCATCGTCATCATGGTTGAAGACCACAACAAACCCACCAGCAAAATAGTTGACAGCGAAGGCTCCGTTATCGTCCTGTCCATCAGTGGACTGGACATTAATGACAAGGGTTTTGTCACCTACACTAGCGGCAGCAGCTACGGTGGTGTATGCTACATCCTGTCCATAACCATTTTTAATGCCATAGTCGGTTTTGGATATACCAACACTGGATGCTTTAGCATAGTAAAATACCCTTTCACCGTCTATTATCTTGGTCCCAACAGGGTATCTCTGCACAGCATCCGTGTCCCGTATATCAGGGATACTTAGGTTGCCCCAACCTTCCTGCCCACCTTTCCAAGCTGGCATGACCATAGTCCGCCCATCCGCAACTCTTAAATCATGATTAACTTTTCCCATTACTTTTCCTCCCTTTTAATTTACTTCGTTCCCTATACAGTTACCGCTGCATCGGTGACATCCGCTATTCGGGCTAGACATTTGGAACTACCAAGCATCAAGCAACAGTAGGCTACCAGCCTCAAACCTGCAGCATCGTAATCCTCCAGTTTGTCAAAACGGTCAAACTTGAAGAATTCACCAACTTCACGGGTGTTGCCAAAACCTAAGCATAACCCAGGTTGTCCAGCAATCACATCCCCAAATTTGATGCCAAATATGGAATACTGGTTGACACCTGAGGTTCTCTTTGCTCGCTTGGAAGTGGTTGTCAGTCCAGTGGTTGATTGTTCAGCGACCAGGTAGTCACTGCGGATAATCGGTACACCGTCAAAGTAGGTTACACGCTGGCCGAGTTCGTTCTTACCCCAAACCACGGAACCCATGCCAACCCAGCTAGCAATCCCAGCTTCTTGCAGGGATGCATCTATCCTACGAGCAAGGACATGAGGCATGAGTAGGATATCACAACCATACTTCATGGCGTCCATCATTTTTCGCAGGTTGTAGAGACTCAGCGGACCGGCTCCCTCATCAATGTTGAGGTCACCTGTGGCATTTTGGACTATTGCATGGAGACCATCCCATTCCAGAGCATCGCCATTGGTTTTGTCCCCATATACATTGTAATCCTCAACGGTTCGCAGGTTACCTTTTTTCATCTCCATGAGGAGAATTGCTTCATAGTTGTTGATGGTGCCATAAACCTCGGCGATGTAGTTGTTGAGTACCCGCTGCATGTAAACCTGTTTCAAAGTCTCCTCTTGCTGGTCATACTCTACATTAGATTTCCAAGCAAGTTGGGTACCGGTGGTAGTCAGCTCCCCACTTGGCAGTGTTTTTTCACGGTTCCATTTGATAGACTCACCCTTAACTTGGACTGCGGGTAAGCGTTCCAATAGCCCACCAACTTCCATAGTTTCCTCAATTATACCACTTACAAGGACCGACTCGGTAAGTTTTTGGGCTTCGGCTAAGCTATTCCAGTGTCCAATAACATCAGACATTATTTATTCCTCCTTAATTAAACTTGGTGAAACTTTTCCTTGTAAGCAGCAAGTTGCATCGCAGCTTTTTCCACTGCGGATTTTGGTTCAGGCGTTCCAGTTCCGCCACCAGCAACATCTACGGTTGCAGGTTTGGTTGCTTTGCTACCCACAATTTTAAGGGCTTCTTCCAAACTCTCAAGTTGCTCCTTGGTTTTATCCTGTAGTATTTCCAAGCTAACCCCATGTACGGCAATTATGTTAGCTTTTTTCAGGTCAAGCACCGCTGCGTTCAGGGTGCTTACTGACTCCTCAGCGGTAGTCAGCTTTGTTTGGAGCTCATCCACTTGGGTTTTGGTAGCTGTTCCCATTTTGAATCGTTCCTCAAGCTGCGACTTGGCAGCCTGCGCCTCCACGAGTGCGGTGTGAGCTTCGTCCTTAGCTGTGGTTAGTTCGCCCACTTGGGTTTGGAGAGTTGCTAATTGTTCCTTGTGCTCTGCCGCATCCTTTTCAGCACCAGATTTCACAGCCATTAGGTCGGATTCTGGAACGGCTTTAACGGTTGTCCCATCTGGCAAGGTTAAATCATAAGCCATGTGTCACCTCCATGTATAGATTAACATAATACTTTGAACTTGTCAAGTAGCACGGCCAGCAGATGTCAAATTATCGTATATTAGCTGCGCTTCTGGCGTAAGTAAAGTGCTGGTCACATTCCAGTATAGCAGTTGCGCATCTAGTGTAGGGAGTGTCATACGGAGCTTTTTTCTGGCATTGGTTGTCATAGTGCGGTATTGGGAGATAAGTTTCAATCCGTTTGGTCTGGTTATCTCCTGTATCTCCGCTGCTCTGGTTGGGTCAATGTCTTGGATTGCGTAGTATTCATCAATGAGGTCTTGCTCCTCTGGGGTGAACATCTCTTTTTTAATCACATCGGAGACATTCCAATACGGTACTAAGTAATTTTCCACTGCCTCTCGGTAGAGGGTTCTACCAGGAGTCTCATTGTGGCGGAGATAGGTATGCCAATCGGATTTAAGTTCTGGTGGGAGCATTTTCTCAATCGCATCCTGGGTTGCGAAGAATGTTCCCCAGTCTAGGTACGGGGTGTTTGTTACAGGGTCTATTTTCTCCTTCACGGTGAGCTGGAACCATTCGTTTAGCATTTCGTCAAATGCACCCATGTTGAGATTGATACCTTTCTCCGCATAGTAGAGCGCTCGTTCCTCAGCGGTGAGTGGTATCCAACTGAATTTATTTTTAGTTACTGGGTTTGCTTCCCATTCTCCAGTTGTGTGGTTGAATGTATCACCATGTTCCTCATGTATGTAGTCTGCGTTATCCTTGCTTATGCCACGCATTTTATCCACATATTCGGCTTTACTTATCCATCCACCTTCACCTCTGAACGCCTGTCCTTCTATGCGGAGCATTTCTATATTATTAGCCTCACGGTGTCGCCTAACCATGCCCCAGAATTCTGATTGGATGAGGTTATCCTCAATCTCGCTGGATGGGCGCAAGGATGCGGTGACTCTAGGTTTAATCCACCGCATGTATTCCTCCGCTTCTTGGATTTGCATTATGTCTAATTGGGATAAGCCAGGACAAACATCACCGACGGTATAACCGTGCATCCTGAGCCATTTTTGGGTTTTAACATTCACTCCAGTAATTTCCTCAATATACTCCCCCCACCATTCATAGGCTCGGATGCGGTCCTCATGTCGCATACGGAATACGCCAGCATGGGACATCCATGGTGACATAAGGGATACACGACCAACAGCATTATCCCAAAGTCCTTGCTCTTCTGCGGTAAGGGTTTCATTGCGCTCCATTTTCTCCCAGATGGACACACCAGTAATCCCCCGCTGGATTTGGTCTGTGGTAGCTTTATCAGACACTTCGGTCATACGCATGTAATCCTGAAAATAATCAGGGAATAACACACCATAGAGTTTCTTGGCAACATCGGATTCGGGGTGAGCTGCTATAAATAAATCCAGCGGAGTTTTAACAATGGTCGGTAAAATTTGTCCAGTTTGTGGCTTTCTGCCGCCGTAGGATGTTAGGAGTAATTCCCAAAATACATTCGGAAAGAACCCCCACCGTTTAACATAATCCATGGTTTCTACAAACTCGGGAAACATTTGGTCATAGTATTCTGGGTAGTCTCTGCGGACTAGGCTGGACATACCACCTTTATACACCGTGCCTCTGGTAAAGTTTACATCCAGCGAGGTACCAGGTATGTGGACATAACCAAAATCGGAATTATCCATAAACTTACCCCATGTATTCATGATTAGTGGATGGGTTGCAAAGTTTCTTGGTAGCCAGAACCATCGTTGGGATTCGTAGGTCCAGTAAGGAAATATATGTGTCATAAATTTATCTAGGATGTTGAGATTGGTATAGTCGGTAAATTCTTGGTGGTAGGAGAGCATAGTCTTATCCATTGCTTCTTGTTTTATCCGCCACCATTCATCAGTACCTTCTCTAGCAAGTTGTCCTTTAACTGGTTGGTAGATGTCCAGTTTGCGGAGATTGTCAGCTACCTCATCACAGTAACCTTGTATGTGCATTGCAGCTTCCTTATTCACGGAATGGTTAATACGGATTGATTCCAAATCTCTGGATAGGTTATCCATTTCGGCGTATTTGCGGGTAAGGATATCATGGACAGCAGGGTCAGAGCGTACTCCATATATTAGTTTGTCATATACCTCTCCAATGGCATCATCGGTGAATCCTAGTGCTTGACGGGTAGTTCCAGCAGCGGAAGCCATTTCAATAGATTGTCTCCTAACCAATGCTACAAAATACTCCTTACGCATCAAGGATGCGGAGTTCATCATAGCATAGGATATTTGGTCACCTGTGGAGTGGAATAGTTTAGCAATATCAGCGGGGGTTAGTGCTCTCCCAGTTGCGTCAATTTTTGCAGTACGGACTGATACTCCCATCACCCTGCCCAGCCCTCTAGCCGCAGAGATTTGGTCAGCAAGGAGTTCAGCGTCTATGGTGAAATGCTTTTCCCAAATTTCGGTAAGTTCTTTAATCCATTCAGGAGAGTTTGGTCTAACCTTGCGAGCTATGAGTTCCTCGGATTTTTTCATAGCAACTTTGCGGGTGTCTTGGATTTTGAGTACCCGTGCAACCGCAACATCCATGCAATTATCTAATTGTTCCACTTCAGTTTTGGTCAACAGGTCGCCAAGGTTAGCTTTGATATGGTCGGAAAGTCTTTTGGATTGTTTTTCACACTGGTTGAGGAATGGCATGATATTGGAGTACGCCTCCGCCCATGCGGTTTCCCTTGCAGCTGCGGTTGGTAATGTAGATATTCGGTGTTGTGCACCTGTGAATAGGGAGGAGATAGTTTCAGGAGATTCCATGGATATATCTTGGAGAGCATGTGCATAACCCATAATCTGTTCTTTGGTTTCTATTTTGTTGGTGGAGGCTAGTAGGTCATCTACCAAATGCTGTAATCTGTCAGCTTTTATTCTCGGTGCATTGATAAGCCTATCTGCTAGGATATCTTGGGATTTAACCATGAAAGCAGGTAGGTCATCCCAAAGCTCACCCGTATAGGCGCCTTTGAGGAACACATCCCAAACCTCGGTTAGTTCCCCATATTTCATCACCGCTTTATTAACCTGGCCCATTTTTATGTTCCTTGCGGTGAACGCAGAAGGTACACTTTGGACTGCGGATGGTCCAACTAGGGAGGCATCATGTACCATCTGGTGAATTCCTTTACCAATATCATCACCAATACCAATCGTGGGAGTAAACTTTGGAATGGATTTCTCAATGCCAACCATTGTTTTTGGAGCAAGGTCAGTGAGGTTATCCTGCCACACGGTTATACAATACCCATTTCGCTGGATGCCACCAGAAAGCTGGGAAGCATTTATTGGGAACAGCGCAGCATTGTGCACCTTGTTTCCGATTTTTGGTATCCACCCACCTGTTAGTGCTTTTTCCACCATTTCTACGCCGAATTCCCTCTCTGTTGTGGTAAGTGCTACGGCGTGGGTCATTTCACCAATGCCTACTGGTTGTAAAGTTCCTCCAACCAATGCTTTACCAATATCACGGTAACCATACCTTGTAATGTTCAATGAACGGGCTAGTTCTGGGTCAACTCCGGACAACCCAATGAACATTACGTTAGCTCTAGCAGGAGTCACTCTACCATATACACCGCCACCACGACCACAGTAGGTACGCAACACCTCTTCTACGTAGTTGTACGGGAAGTAGTTCCCAGTTAATAGGAATGCCCTAGCAAAAGGCATAACAAGGTGTTTTTCTATCCCCTCCTGCCAAATTCTACGGTAGATAGGTTCAATGGTATTTACCATTCCTGCCATAAATCCATGTCGCTGCTGCCACAACCACCATTTTTCATATCCCTCAGATAGGATAATCTCCCTGCCATGTGCTTTCAAGGTTTGCAGGGATTCTAGTGGAGCTAGTTTTGCCATCTTTATACCTTCTGCAACGGTACGGTCATAGGTTGAGGTTATCAAACCTTTAGCAATTTTCATATTGGTTTCATCATCTGCTATGTTAAATACATTCCTACAGAGGTCTTGCGCAGCAGCATCTAGGTTGCGTGAAATTCTTCCTGGTGCTGGAGACATTGAACCTGGTGTAATGGTACTAGCAACGATACTCTCCAAGTCCTGTATCATACCAGGAGTAATATCACTAGGGTCAAAGGTTTTCCCAAATGCTCTTCCCCATTCAATGAACTCGGTGTGGGTTAGCTGTTTACGAGCAATATAGGCTCTACCCAGCATTGCAGTTTCGTCCACCGCTGCTGGGTTGTCAACCGCATACCTAATGGCTTTTAGGTTAGCTTCCACAAAATCATCTGCTGGTATGTTTTCCAAAGCTTTGCCAGCAATCCTTTCTTGTGGCATTTTAACCATGTCGGTTATTTGCCTACCAAAATAATCCGCTTTTTGTCCAGTGGTTTTGGGTATTCGCATAAGGAGTTTGGTTTTGACAAACCCAAATGGTGCTTCACAAAAACGGATGAACCCTCGTTCAAAGGCTCCAGATGCACCAAATATCCTGCCTAGGACTGGAATCCCCCTAGTAGCTTTTGCTCCCTGCATCAACCAACCAAACCCAAGTACATTCACAGGGTCGGTGAATATCTCCAACCCCATCTTCGCCCATTCATTGCTTTCAAGGTCTTCCCATGCTTTTCCCATAGCAGTCCAATGGTTCATACCAGCTTCACGGTTTTTGTTGTAATCATTTCGCAATAAATCACCAGTCATATCTACTGCTTCCCTCAAAAGTTCTATCTCGTTATCAGGATAAAACTGTGCAAACATGGAGTGTTGGAAATAGAATGGAAAACCATACATATGGTCTGCGGTAAATTGTGCTATCCACCCAGCTCTAGGTTGGTCCCAGTAGGTTTGGTATAGTTGTAATACATCCATCGCTGCGAGTGCTGGTTGGGAAGCAACAAATTTGAGTTTCCCCCAAAAGGTTCGCTCTGGGAGTTCTACCTCTCCACCAGCCTTATATTCCGCAATTTGTTGTCTACCAAGTTCAAATTCCTCAATCAAGGTTCCAAATTTACTATTAGCCGCTTCCGCTGCTGCTGCAAGTTCCTCATCCGTGTAACCTTCATCTTTTAGGTAATTAAGTAACTCTGGACCACCCAAACCTGGTGGTAACTCTGGCGGTGGCATGATTTGTCTCAACCATTTGGACATTTCATCCACGGTTGTTAGATGCACGCCTTTGAAGGTTGGCTTGGTTGGTGCTGGAGTGGTTACAAACCATTTTGCCAATTCCGCCGCATAGGCTTCATCGGTGGGAGCTACCTCACCAACTCCTAGAATAGTATTTACATAGTTTCTGGCTTTGGCAAGGTCCTCAGGTGAGCTATTAGGTTCTGGTGGATGTTGACGGATGTAATCCTCATAACTATTGATATTGGCAGCTTTGAGGTCCATGGGTGAGGCGGAGTATAGGTAGCCAAACCACACATTGCGGGTATAATCTGATAATTGGATATCATACTCAGCTTTTGCTTTGGTAATATCCTCCACACGCCTAGTTGCTGGAGATGGAACCTGTAGTGGTAATTTTTCAACCTGAACCTGTGGAGCAAACGCCGTTAGTATATCCTGGCATAGACCATAAGATACCCCATATTTTAGCAAACTACTCCATGCCTTTTCCCATGTGGAAAGTGGTTCACCAAGGTCCTGTAGCTTCGCCTCACTCTCCCTGAGCAGTTTTTCAATGGAGGTTATTTCATCCTGCCATTTGGTTAACTCATTCCCGTTCATATTACATACCTCCTAGTTCTGGTGAAGGTGGTAACACTTCCTCGCTTGGTAACGCACCTCGTGGGGTACCAATTGGTCGTCCTGGTGAAGGTGCGGCTTCTGGTGAAGGCTGTGGTGTTATGGATGCTTCCAACATATCAGCAGCTTTGGTAAATAATGCTGCGGCTTGGTCGTCCTTAGCATCCTTGTATATCCTCGCCTGTTCTCGGTAGGTTTGTATCATAGCTAAGGTCTGGGCAATAGGATTGGTCAGCGCATCATCCTTAGCTGCAATAGCTTGTTCCCTCACAGGGTCAACAACTTCGGGGAATATAAGGTCACAAGTTGTGTTGAACCCAAGTTTGAAGGTTGGGTTTAGCATCCGAGCTATGGTAGCTCGTTGTACCAAACTCCCAGGGATGTTGATATTAAAGTCTATGGTGAATTCGGTGAATTCTGGGAGTTTTTTGGGTGGCTTAAAGCCATAGGTATTCAACTTGCGCTCACGGAGTTCCACTAACCAGTAGTTATCCACATCTGCTAATACTCCTTTAATGGCATCGGCGTATGGGGTTAGTGTACCAAGTGCGGCAGAGGCTATCTGGGATACCATATACCCCGCCATTTCTTGCTGGATGTTACCATATAACACCCACGGAAAGGTGCAGCGTTGGATGCGGTTACCATAATCAAATAGTATGGTTCGCAGTTCTACTGGGATTGCTGGCATTGGTACGGTTTCAACACTATCCTCTGGTGTGCCTCGGAAAATCGCACCACGCTTAAATATGGTTTGTGGATTGAGTATACCTTTTGTGCTGCGGGAACGCTCAAACCACCTTGGATTAGCCGTGTCTCGGACTAACTGTTGGATGTAGGTTAGCATTTTGTTGTGGTTGTTGAACTCCTCCGCACCCACAGCCACAATACTCTCTCCGAAGTTTTTTTGCCAATCTTTGGAGGTTTGCTTAATAGCACCCATATCTGGTAGACCAGCAACAGGTGAGGTAAAAATCGGTATGCGGTCGGATTTCTGCTCCGTAATACTTAATGTGGTGAGAGGTTTCACCAACACATTCCCCATAACAATAGCATTAACCACTTCGCCGCTGGTACTGTAGGTCCAGTAGTTGTAGACCTTAACATCAGCGTTGAATGGTCGTGGTAGTACCCAGTTATTCCTTCTCGCTTTGCGGTTTGCTGCCGTTGGTGTGAGGGTGTAGATATGAGCGCAGGATTCCAAACCATCGGAGCTAAAACTTGGATACACATTGGCTGGGTTCCAAACCTCCGCAATTAGTGTATCATCTGTAACCCAAGCAAATACGGAATACCACCCTGTTGCAAGCACTAACCCAATCATTTCTCGGAGCCAGGACTGTCTACCAAGTCTGCGGTGCTGTTGTTCCAACCTGCCCCATTGGGTGGAGATATATTGTTCCAGGTATGAGGTGGAAGCAACTTCTTCTTGGCTTAAACCTTCAGTAGGTATTTTATGGGTCATGGTACTTGCAGTTAGCATGTTTAGTGCAAGGTTGTATGCGGTTCTCGGGTCACTGGATATTACCGATTCCATGTCCTCTTGGTGAAGGTTGTTAGTGAGTAATAGAAGGTCATACCAATCTTGGAATTGCTTTGCTCTGGTTGACCAGTTGGTTTTTAACTCATTACACACCTTCACAATGTCATTTGCTTTCATAAATCACCTCCAAAGTAGTTTAATTAGGTAGATAATACCAACCCATGTAGCCACGCCAAACGCTCTACCTACAAGGTAGTAGTGGAATTCCTCTATCATTGGGTTGTGATAGTCTATTGGCATCGGGAACCTGCTGTGCCAAGGACAGATAACCTCGCACCAACCAATGACAAAGGCGTGCCACTCATCCCAGTTATTCATAAATTCCCATTTCATGGTTTGCCACCTCCAATTTTACACTTGTGGTTGGTTATCTCCGCACCACTAGCATGGAGGCATTTGTAACATAGGTAAAGTGCTTCACCAGTAACTAACCTCATTTTATTCACATAAGTCCTCTCTCCGCAGTTGCTACATATTCCTATTGTTACCATTTGAAGCCTGATGTTCCGACAAATCCTCGTTCTACTGGTCTAGTATCCCTACAAACACAAGCTATTGCCACAGCATCGTGGATGTCATCCGCACCGAGTGAAACTACCTTATCACCAACTTGGCGGATATTCCTACATTCGGATACGAATTGGATATCATGTACCACCATCTTGTGCAGTAATCGGGAGAGGGTGTTTAGCATGAACGGTTTGGTTTTTGGTGTGGTTAACCAACCTAACTCGGAACTTTCTCTCTCGGAAATCACATCACGGCGGTAATAGTTATTACCCCAATCCCTAAGCAGGGGTGCTAGTGCTAACCCATGTGCATTCGCTTCCCAGGTTATCAATGCATCATTGTAGTACCTTGCAAGCTCCCTTGCTTTATCAGCGGTTACTTCGGGTGTCCATAAACCCGCTGCTCTAGCACAGTATTTAGGAACCTCACCAGAAAAACACATTACTAAAATTGCAGATTGGGTAATTTTAGCCTGTCCTGGGTCAATGGATATTATGTACCATTCCCTTTCCTCTGGTGGATACCAAATCTCCGCACTAAGTTGGTGGATGGTTGCTGGATAGCAATCCTTTGCTAGTTCATCCATCACGGTAGGGTCATAAAACATATCACCAGCGGAAAGGAAGCAGGATACATCATCTTCGGGGTATTCTTGGGTAAATAGTTTCCTCAACTCACCCGTTCTGCGTAGACTCTCCATTTCTTTAATTTTGTACCTACGCCAGCGGATTTGGTCAAATGAGAGATTGTGGTTGGTTACCAACTTCTCCTCATCAGAAGACAGTATTGGAATGTTTAATTCCTCGGTACATTTGGAATGGTTAATGGGCATGGTGTAGTCTGGGTGCATAAACCATGAATAAAAATGCGGCGTAAAGGTGGACTTACCTTCTTTAGCAAGCTGGTACATATCACAGAAATCATTGTCCTCACCGTTTGGTGTGGAAAATATGTCCACCGTACCATTTATTGGAACACGCTGGAGTGCTGGTACTAATATACGGTCGGTGGCACTTGGTTCCCAGAAAGCAAATTCATCGCAGAGGAGGTGGTGGATAATCTCCCCTCTACCTGCAACATAACTCCGAGCGGAACTAATATACATGGAGCTGTGTATGGATGGAAAGGTTTTCTCATAGGAACTATTGTGGTGCATCTTTGGAAAACCTGGTATTTTGATAGAGCTTAGGACATTGTAGAAAAATTGCACCTTGTCCAGCAGGCGTTGGGTTATGAATTCCTCAAAAGCGATGAGAATGGTGTTCGTACCAGGCGTGGTTATGGTTTCAACAAACCTTTTCACCAAGCGTTCACTGGAAAATCCAACTTGTGCTGGCTTTACCCAAATATCCCTCCCAGTTTCGGTTTGCTGAACATCCTGTTGTATTGGGTTTAGTATGAATGGTACTCGGTTGGAGTTTTTGTCCTCAATAACCAACAGGGTTTCAATAAACTTCCGCTTGTCCCTCAGGAGTTCGGCAAATGTTTCAAGTTGGGTAGGCATTGGAATTATCTCCTACGCCGTCCTGCAGCAGCCATCTTCTGGAACTTGGATTTACCATATTTTTTGCGCCCTATCCATGCTGCTAACGCTTTCGGACTGCGGACTTTGCGAGATTTACCAGCTTTGGTTGTACCCTTTTTTGCTCTGAGTTTTCTGGTTAGTCTGGTAAATCTACCACCACCTCCAACTCTCATGCTTTTTGCCATTATTTCCTCCTTCCAGTACCTTTGCCTCTGCCGCTACCTCTACCGTACCCTACGCCGCCTTTGGTACATGCACTTGTGTTGCGGTTTCTACGACCACCACTTGGTGTGCCTTTGCCTTTCCCTGCACCTCGTTTTGCTCCGTATGCCATGTGTTGTCTCCTTTAACCTGTTATCATTCCAAAAGAATGGGCAAAGCCTGCTGGTGGTGTATAGTCAACCTCAACATAGACTTGGGTGCAATGAGAATAACAACTGATTGGTGGTCTACCGCCAGCAAGATAGCCTACTTCCAAGTATAACAAAACTTGCAAGGAATCAATATCATCCCAAGTCCAAGCCACCTCACTATTAGGATTATCTGCCCAAGTTTCAGATTTCGTAACATAAGATTCGCTGCTAATGTCCATTTCGCTTGAATAATAAGGGGTGGAGTCGGAGTATACTCCAACTTTTACATAGCAGTCTTTTAGTGCAAGGTTAGTAACCCTTACTACGGCATAGACTTTTACACTGTTTATAGTCCCAGATTCCGTTGTATGATTAGGAAGCCCGAAACGTCCCTCTACGTCATCTTGTGACCCAGCGTGCAAATAGGTGGAGTCCTCATCCGAACTTTCTTCATCTATGTCCTCATGTGCGCTTTCCCCTGTGTTGGGATATAAAAGAAAGGCGGAGAATTCTGTTGAGTTTGGTCTTAAAATTAGTGCGCTCATTTCCACACCTGCCAAGTCATCGGGTTATAGGGAGTATAAACGCCATTATCTGTTAGGACTGGTTGAACCAATGTGTTAAATTGGGGAGGAGCACCTTCGGTAAGGTCTACATAAACCCAGTCAAACTTCCCGTGCTTTTTAATCTCCTCAAAGGCATCACCGTGAATTATCTGGATAGGAGTATCAAAGTAACCAGTAATCTGTTCACCCAGTAAATGGATAACCCTATCATCTATCTCACAAACCACGACATCTTTTGCCTTGCCTAAATGATTTAGATATAGCAGGATTAAACCCAACCCAAGCCCGCCGATAAAAACTCTTGCGTTATCAGGACATTCTTGAGCAGAGGTAAGCATAGAAAAATGCTCTTCGATACTGGTATTCATAACTGCGGGTAACTTACTGTCTATTATCAGTTCCCTGCCGTCATGGGTACCCTTGAGTTCTACCCCGTTATACTTTTTCTGTTCTCCCAACATAGCAAGGTCTTGCCTATCTCTATACACAGCAAACTCTGAAATCGCATCTTCGGCTTCTACCAAGCAGTATTTATTACTTTTAACCCAGAAGCTAGCCAGTGTAAAACCTAGCTTCTCCAGGGTTGCTACTAGCTTATTTAGCAGTGGCGTATGCTCTTCAGATATGCCCTTATACCACCCACCAGCGTGTAGCTGTGTATGAGCTTTCCTGTAAGCGTCAACAGCCTTCCTACCAGCCAATACCTTATGTTTATCAATCAAACTAGACATGTTACTCCTCTATGTCTTCGTTACCTTCAAGCTAATCAGCACCCTCTCACAGGTGGTGATTGAATCCACATTGAACCTCAGCGTATCTCCCGCAGCAATCGCCGTTGTCCAACTGGTCAATGTCGTATCCTGTGCCTTTATCGCACTGGAAAGTGTAGGCGGAGTTGAGGAGGTTATACTGTTAGCATCCTCTGGAGGATAATCCGCATAAGCCTGTTTCCAAATATCCACCACGATGCTTCCTGATTGGTCTGCTAAGGTAGTAACCGCTGTTATGGTGCAGGCGAAGGGTATCTCTAAATCACCCTTGATGCCTGTGGTGATGACTGAGCCACCGCCGTCTATAATGAACTCAATCCCTGCTAAATTAGTATGGTGAACGGTTTTGCTTGCAGCATGGTCATACGCCCAATTAGATGAAATTGGAGCAGTGGTTTCCCCATTCACTGGGGTATCATCTATATCCGCCTTCAAGCAAACATTATCCCGATAAGCAATGAGTTTCCATGTTATAGCCATTATTCTTGTCCTGTTGCCTTTCGCATATTCACTAACAAGGAGCGTTTGATGTTATCCAACACCATATATGTTTCAGTTACATCCAAAGCTTCTTTTTCAATAACCACAATCAATTCATTGTGCAACCGCCCCATCCTGTCCCACTGCCTTCCCTCTTTAGTGGTTTCAGCCATAGCTCCACCTATACCGTTGCCGTGCAAACATGTAAGGTTAGTTCAGCGGTAGCCCAACAAAGCTGTCCAAGTGCCACATTCGCAGCAGGTAGCGCAGCCTCATTAGCTACGGTCATGACCACAAGGTCAGTGGCTTCTTGTAGGTCAAAGTCCACAGCTGCATCAGGAACCCCAATATCATCAAGAGCCATAGAAGCAGCTACCTCAGCTGGAGTTCTGCCCTCAAGACCAAGAGTTGTAAACCTTGCCAGTTCTGTATCTGCGGGTTGATTAGTAGTGCCATCAACCGTAACTAGATGGTTGTCTGTAATCGCATGGTTGATAGCATGAATGTGGTCAGCCCTAGCAAAAGTATGAGCTACACCCACACCAGCAGCCACTACTGCGGATATCTCAGCACCAGCAGCAGAGTCCAATGGGTCGCTTCCATCCTGCGGGTCATGTGAATCCTTGTGCGCCGCTGGAGCTGCTGGAGCTGCCCACTTTATCCCCGTAGCCTCACCAGAGTCGGCGGTCAATACATGGTCATTACTCCCAATGCTCAGGATTAGTGGCGTATCGTCTGCCGATGCGGAGATTAGGTCTCCCTTTGCAGCCATAAAGGCTTCGGTAATTACATCATCCTCGTAAGCTATCTTCTTCCAAGTTATAGCCATATTTTAGCCTCCTTCATTTAGTTTCCATTATTGTTATTATACCTTTCTCATGGTCAACAAGTACCTGCGGTTTGTCCAAAATCACTGTTACAGGTGGAGATTTGCCCTTAGCTGGGTCACCTCCAATATAAACAGTAGACATGGTTTTCAACCATATTGTTATTTGCATAAGCCCTCCTTACTCGGTTGCCACATACACATGGTCATCATCCGAGTCATAAAATACGGTTCCCTCTGCACCTGATGATGATGGTTTTGGGGTTAACTTCAACTCACCATCTGCCAACCTGCCCTCGGTTG